>Ga0065711_1000727_pt1 | contig 56853 bp, 27 predicted proteins | sample Hoacrofraction12_FD_59098 | JGI IMG/M metagenome (GOLD analysis project Ga0065711, IMG submission 59098) | Hoatzin crop microbial communities from Cojedes, Venezuela - Epithelial fraction 12 v2 (version 2) | ecosystem: Host-associated > Birds > Digestive system > Esophagus > Crop | place...
TTGGCTGTGCACAAGCTGGGAGTGCTTGGGGGGGGGGGATTTACTGAAGTGGTGGCTTGTAGGCTCTGGAGCTCACACGTGTGCACTCCTGTTGTACATGCCTCAGTCAGGACTGTCCTTTCATAGAATATACAGGCTTGCAGGTTTTCCAGATGCAATTAGGGAAGTCTGCTAAAAATACAATCTAACATTTAGGTATTTAGTTTCCTTTAATTTTTAATTCTTTCAGATCCTGCAACCAAGTAATGAACTTTCCTGCAGGCTCAAGATAAGTCTAACTTCACACCACAGATACCTTCTTTCTGAAATAATGACTTTGCTCTGTAGGGAGGTTTGTCAGAAAAGGTGCAGGTACTAACCTAAAGCAGCTGCTAAAGCCCTGGCTTGTAATTCATCCCTATTAAGCAAAGCTCTTAAGCGTGCTTCTTTACTGAAAGGCTAAAATCTGCATCAGTCTTTGCTGAATAGGGATTGATTTAAAACTGTGCTTAGAAACCCTGTGGAACGGAGGCACATATAAAGAAACATGCAGCTGGAGTTCCTCTTCCTTTGCACTGATAGGAATCAGGCATAAATTCACTGAAACCAGCACTACAGGTGGGAGAAGAATCAGGTCCTGGGCATATTAGAAAATAGCTATGAATATTTCAGTTGTCTTACAAAATTAAACCGTATTTTTAGGAAACTAAATCTATCAGTCATAGCTCTGCTTCAAAAATCAGCCCCTCATCTGCCAGCAGCATGGCCCGTTAGCTGTTCCATTAGCTCATATCTCCTTTCCTAAAAGATGTATTTGAATGTTCATGCAATCAAGCTATCATGTTGGCTGAGCATCCTTCAGAGCTTTCTAATATACAATAATATGGCTATCACTTTGTGCCTAATGTTTCATAAAAATGCCATATATAATGCTGCCTCCTTGGCTTGCTATCTTCTTTAATGAAAGGTTGCGGTAGTTTCATTTCCAAATGGTTACTCTACCAGTCATAAAAAAGAAAAAAGAAAGAAGAGCTAGGATGCTTTTGTAAAATGCTCTGTAATTGTGGTGGTGGGGAGGGAATTGGGCTTCCTATTCCCTATAGTACTCCAAAGCAGGAACATAATAAATGTATTGTTGGCTATAGTAATCATCATCTCTCATTTCTGCAGTTATATATTATATTTGTGTTTATGTTCAGCATTACTTACATCTACCCTGTATAAGCATCTGAGAGATGCTGAGATTTGGAAAGTCGTAATAGGTACAGCAAGCCCTTGACTTTGGTGGCATTCCTCCCAACTTTATGTAACAGAAATATATGGATATGTAGAAATTCATATAAACAGCTTCCTGAGTAACAGACAGGTGTGATGTTTGTTCCTTCTCTTTCCTAGCTGCCCAGTAATGTCCTGTGTATTCAAAGAAAATTTCTCATGAGCAATTACGTCTCTGTGCTGTGCTTCCCGCAGTTCTCAGGAACAGGCTGAGCTCTGGTTTCTGAAAAATAGGCTTGTGGGAGATTCATTTTTCCCCTCCGATCATTTCTGATCCCTGCCTCCCTTTTTATAGGCTTGGAAATGCTACAGACTCATTTATACTCTAACTGTTCCTAGTTGAATATTTTAGGTACCTGACTTTGCCCATCTCTAATAAGTGGGCAGACATCTGGAAGCTGCTCACCATTTCTGTGGGTTCATTGACATTTTGAAAATGTGCTGCTTTTTGTCATTTCCAAAATGTCTTCCCCTACAAACATCATCCTTAGAATGATTTATTAGCCTTTCTGGAGATTTCTGCCTTTTAATGCCTGCTGGGGAATTTTCCAGGAGATTGCAAGGATGTAAAAACTTTGCACTGGGATGAATACATATAGATGTGTATGTATATGTAGGTGTATGGACACATATATGTGTATAGATAGCCACGCTTGGCTAACAGCAAGGTGGATCAACCTAGACTTATGAAGAAAATGAATATGAAAGGCAGATGGGGCAAGAAAAGGGCAAGCAAAAACCTTTTCTTACGGTCTGCAAAGAGGAACTAATTTGAAAATAGATTTTGTTTATGTAGTACAGGGAATGTCCTTATTTTCACATCTCCATCCACACTTGGGTCTGGCTTCTTAGACCCAAGTATGACTAAAGCCCTCACAGCTTTTGTGCAGGATTTCTCGTCTCAGGCCCTTACACAGCTGAATCAAAGCAATGCAGTGAGTCCCAGCAGCAGTGTGTGGCCTCCCAACACGGACTGCAACTCTCCCAGACATACAGGAGCTGTAGTTCTTCATGGGTGGAGTTTTGGTCTGAAAATACTTGCTCTTTCACCCAACAAAGAGCAAATACAGTTGACCCATTGAGCCAAGGATACCACTGTTGAAAATTCAGATGCTTTTCTATCAATGTTGGAAATCTAAAAAACAGCGACTCCTATATGTCTGTCCAGATTTCTTTCGTGTTTCCCAGATGGAAATGCAGATGCTGTGCTACGTTTGCAGACCCAGCCCACTAAATCCAAAAAAGACATAGCTCTGCCGGGGTTATTGGCTGTCTGAAAAGCCGAACAAGTCTACAAGAGCAGAAGCAAAGTCAACAACCTGTGAAAAGTGCAGTTTGTGAGCAAACGACAAAGTGTGACACATGAGGCCAAGAGAGGGCATTTCAGTGAGTTTCTAGTACAATATTTACCTTTGTCATCAAAGGAAGGGGCAGAGTTAACAATTCTCTGCAGTAACTTCTGCAGTTGCGGTGACACAAAGAGGCAGAGCACGATGGTGCATCTTTTCCCTTTCCACACCTCTCCTGAACTACAGCAGTAATCCTCTGCATTGCCACTCGCTTCTATGAACGCTACTTGGTTTCTTTAACCTTAATAGGATTTTCAAAGTCTTGAAGCTGTCTGGCACTCGTCTTCTGGAATCCTTATGGAGATAATCAGCCTGATGTGTTAATCACATTTGTGCTGTATTTAAAAATAGTGGGATAAAACCTGAAAAGTGCTGAGCAGCACTATTCACCTGCGGCTTGTTTACAAGCAAAGCAGAAAGAAAAGAGGTGGTGGCCAGCATAGCAAATGGGGATGTCCAGATGCTTTGCATCTGAATTAGAAAATAAGCCAAACCCTGATTATTCACTGGATTGAGGTTTCTTTGCTATGGTCAAGAGTGAGCAGGGGAGAACAGTTGTCTCAGCTTGATCACATCTGGGGATAAACAGCCTGAGCTGATCCTTCCTCAGCCCTGTGAGCAGTTTCTGATCTGTGGGATTTATGCTACACATGATTAGGTGTGAAATGGAGAGGAAGTTTATTGCAGAACGCTTGGCATGGGCTTGGGGAGTAAATTGATAAAGACGACATGTACATTGTCAAGTTGGGTGTTCTTAATTTATAGAAACCCTGAGAGCTGTTACTCAGTTCCACCCTGCACAGTTCTCCCTGCCAAATCCTACTGTATTTATAGGAATAAAAAAGAACTGGTTGAAGATGAAGAAGCCACTAACACAGACACGCACCACACTTATACAAAATGCTCAGGTTTCGAGGTCTGACAGTGTTTCTTTAAAGAGAGCTCTTGCACCAAAAACTAGCCAATGTAAGGACGTGAAAAATTAATTCATTCTCCAGCTCTTTTTTCACTCACAGGTCTCTTGGATGTAACATAAACCACTCTCTCCAGTCCCATAATTAGATGCAAAAGTGGAAGGAAAAAAGCAATACACTCAAAATTTCCTAGAACCTTTAGAGCATATCACATGCTAAAAATGTCACCCTTGATCTCAGAGAGTGCCTGCTCGCAGGTGGGTCAAACCTGTTACTCTGACTGCCAGGTGCATTTTAAACTGCTGGCAGAACAAACAGGCTGCAGATCCCCATCTGCTGTCCTGGTTCAGAGTGGGCACAAAGAAGCAAAAGGCTCTCATTCCCTATGGCACACGGCAGAGTCCCGCAGCCTCCTCCACCTGTGGTCTGGGTCTCCTCAACCTCTGTGGTGGCCGTATCTTGGGGGTCTTGCCTGGTGAACTGGCGATGAGGGCACTGCACAGGCAAGGGAGGATGTCAGGACAAATCTACGACATCTCAACTGCCCTGAGCCTCGCCACAGCAGCAGCTCGAGTCAGAGGAGCTTCAGACACATGAGTTGCCCTTGGTGAGGAGGCACTGTCCATGTTAGTTTTGGATGTTGCTGTTAATGAGTATGATTATTCTCTGGCTCGCATGTCTCTTTCCATTAATCGTGGTGTACCGCTGCCTGACACCCTGAACATGTTCTCTTTCTGCTTTGCATCGTGCAGCCTGCTGCATAAATGGCAATGAAATGCTTCCTTGATAATTTTGTCACACCAAATCTGATCAAATTTATTCAGTGTCATGCACACGCACACACACGCGCACTCAGAGACGTTTACCCTGAGGCATTAAAGCCAAACTCTTCCCTCTTAGTTGAGGAACTCCAGCAGGAAGTTGTCCAGAGTACTTGTGCGTGAATTGACCTGTTATAATCAGTTTTGAGGGCTGGCTGAGCTTTGTGGAACAAAAGGAAGGCATGGTGGTAGTGCTCTTGAAAACAAGCGCCGTCTAGCCTTGCACAGGGAATGGATTTGGGGACCAGCCTTAGCCATAGCCTTGCATAAATTACTGTGCAGCTCGGTGCCTTGATTTGATAAACCTTCCCTATAGGTTTATTTACTGGAGGCTTGATTCATCTGTTTGACAAGTCCTTTCAGATGAGATGTGCTCAAATAGTGTCAGGACAACAGTAAGAAGAGTCGCTTCTTAGTGAAAGGGTATCAAAAGCCATTTCTCAAACTTGAGCTTCCTAACTCCAGCTCTAACACATGGATTCCCTGAGCAAAGACAGCAGGTCTTGAGCAGCGTTAATTCCTAGGCTGAACACTGCTGGACTTGTTGATGTGACTGCCTTTCTCTAATTCCTTCCTTTTTCAATGGAGAGATCCCTCAAAGGCATTTTTTGAAGCGCAGAGCTGTTCCAGACCTTGAGAGATGAAAGCCAGTCTTAGCAAGGTTTTGAGAAGGAGCTATCAGAGTTTGAGCTTAACTGCCACCTTCTCCTCCTGACATCAAAGCCCATCTATTCTCATTTGCTATGGCCTCCATATTTCAAAGGGTGACTAATTCCACTTTCTCTAGCCTCTTGAGACCTGTAGTTTGCTTCTAGTCTTTTTGATGGCTTGATTTCCTATGTCCTGCTAGAGAACCAGCTGAAAGCCTGTTGTGCCTGGAGACCGCTGGCAATGTCCAGCTTCATTCAGCCATTGTCCCCCACCTAGAAAGCTGTGAAGTGAAATCAGAAGAAATCAAACATCATGCAGATAAGTGGAAAAAGCAGTTTGGCTTCCTATGATATGGGGGACAAAACCCATGTTTTTCTGATGTGCAGAAACAAAAGAAGGAAAAAAAGCACACCCTGCTCAGGAGTGATTTTTTTTTCTTCTTTCTGGCAGCAGAATTACGTTTGAAATTTCACTGCAGTGTGAGTCCAAGCTCCAGAACTCTTTGAAAGCTCAGCAGCTGGAGATGATATGAACAAGGGCTTATCTGAGACCTCACCCTACGCTGTTGTATTCAATCTAGTGTGGCAGCAGTGATGCCGGAGACAAACATGCCCTCCACACTACAGCCATTGCACAAGCAAAACAGAGCATTAACAGCTGCTCAGTGTATTACATCTTTATTTCCAAAGCATTTTACGTAAAAAATTAAACATTAGCAGCTGCTTGAGGGTGAATATGTAGCAATTCCTCATTTGGCATAATAGCCCTGAAGGACTAGTAAAACTTTTATCTGTTCCACTCGGTGACATTACCAGGCTGGTACAGATCTGAACAAGGGCAAGGAAGTGAACATTATAATCAGGGGCTTATTGATTGCCTTAAAAAATTAAATAAAAGGTTTTATGCAGTGGAAATGCGTCCTGCTTGGTGACCATTAGATGGGTCAGACTGACACGGAGTTTGGGACTCTGGGTCCTGCTGGAGCCAGGTGCCGCAGCAAGGCAGGAGGCAGCAGAGTAGATCGCTCTAGGCACGAATCCCAGTGTTTCACGAGCTGTGGGGAAGGGTGGACAAGATAGCTTTGGTGGTCAGACAAGGGTGGCAGCACTCACTGCCCTGGAAGAGTCTGAGATTGTGCAGCTGTGAGGCCCCGATGTCTGGCACTGGGAAGTGGTGTGCACCTTCCCCTTCATCTGCTCCCGTTTTCAGCCTTAGGCACGGATGACTCTGCCGTCTGACCTGGGCAGGGAAGACAGTTAAGCTGCATGTTGTCACCTCGGCCTGCCCTGACAGGAGCTGTCTGCTGCAAAACATTTAAAGTAACTTTGCAAGCCTTCAGATTCCCTAGGGGGAGGAAGATCCTTTGTGGCTCTTGGAGTTATTGCTTGGCGGTTGGCTGACCCTGAGCAACATCACTGCCTTGGTGGCATGCTGGTTGTGTTTTAAGTTTCACTTGTGTCCATGGGGCTGAGCCTTTTTAGGTCTTGTGTGGCCCCTGAGTCTGTGTAACCCCATAAGAAACAAGTCTTGCTTTTCTCTCGTTAGCAGATGTGTTGATACATGTTAACATGCCTGCATGTCTCTGCCTTTTTCTTTCTCCTTCATGCCTACCCATGGGAGATGATGTCACTTCTTTCCTTTCCTCCCTGCCTTGAATTCAGAGAATGATGTCTCTCAGCACACAAAGTAGCCCCTAGCTCCTTGATAAAGCCCTAGATTAAACAAATCCCTCACACCGTTGTTAGTGAGTTGACCCAAGGAGGTCTCATGGACACTTCACTCAGCTGCTCCCCAAATGATGTGCGACTCTGGCCTTGGAGGTGGCTTTCATATCGGAGGTTCAAAGGGGCAGTGTGGGGCAGTTCAGTTCAATGTTTTAGTTCTATCACACCTGAATTCCTCCTCATCCCCACAGTGTTTTAAGCACCGGCACACTGGTAATTCTCTGTCAGATCCTAGTATGTCTATATACTGACAGACATCCAGCTGATGTAAACGGTTATATGCCACTGAAGTCAAAATTAGGAGCTAGCCAAGTGTTGCATAAGTCTGTGTTAGGCCATTTATTTTATTTAATTGTTTTAGGAGGCAAATTGTGCACAATCCCTTCTAGAGCCCAGGACCCCCCCCCCGTTTGCCATTTTACCTGCCTTCCCTCACCAGGGCTGAGCCACTGTTGTTGCAGGCAGCGAGAGGGCAAGGTCCCAGGAAGATGCTCGCAGCCTCTGTGGCCCGGGAGTGCTGAGGAGTGGGAGCCCAGGGTTCGGTGTGCTGCCGTGCTCTCAAAGGTGGGGATAGAGGTGTTTTAAAAAATACAATGGTAAAAACAGTAATGCTGAAAAAAAAAAAAAAAAGGAAGAGCTGCTTTAGGAGATCAGGACTGGAAAGATAGCATGGGGTACCTCTATGAGTTGTCCTTCTTGTTAAACATATTTCCTGTTCTGTGTCATTTTATATAACAATAGGGTATAAATTTTTGCTGTTCGTATCCCCGTGGAGCCGTCAATGTGGAATACACATTTCCGCACTAACTGGGATTCTCTGAATTATGTAAAGTTCTCCGAGCTGCCTCAGCAGGCCTTGTAATTGGGCTTTTGCTTCTTGATCTGATCAGCTGGCGCACAGTGGTGGCAGAGCTTGGATGAGCACAGGCTGTGTGGGTCCAAGTTTTACCTGGTACTTCGACAGCTGAGCAAGGGAATGAGAATGAAAAGTCCTGTCCAAACCCTTCTGGGCTCCTCTCTTGCAGTTGATGTTTTGGAGCATGGGGTCAGATCAGGTCAGACTCTGACAGCAGTGGCACGAGGAATTAATGAAAAAATGAGGTTGTAGCAACATCAAAAGATTGCTGCATCAAAGTGTAGTAATTGCCAGAACAGGAGAGATCTGAAATATCTGATAGCTCCTTTATGAGATTACCAGTTATCAGAAGGGAAAAAAAAAATCAGAATTAAAAATCTCATGTGCAGAAAATTAGGAAAAGGAACAGAAATGGCAACATGGCATTTTGAATCCTGTTCTCAAAAGTAGAGCATCAGTGAGACAAGGCCAGCACTGAAGCTGTAATAGAGACGTTAGCAGTCCTTCCAGACTGACAGAAGTTCGGGGATTTGTACATGTCTGATGGAAGGATTGTTCACTTAATATCTATTTTTTCTATGAGGAGATGATCCTGGCATCAAATCCGATAACGTCCTAACCTGTCCGAGTATTTCTGCTGATACGAGCAGGCGGAGGCTGTTTCACGGCTGGAGGACGACCACGCTCCCAGTGCACAGTTGCAGCACAGGAGCCAACAGAGACTGCACTAAGGAATAAATCCTCCGAAGGAAGATGCAGACACTCCATGAAACCAGGCAAAGCCTTCAATCCATTTATCAAAGAATATGCAGTTCTCATTTCAAGGCAGGTGAGGCATTGATGATAACTTCTGAGTACAGAAACTTAATCTACACCCAGAACATTTTAAATTAATGCTCTGCAGCTACTAAAGGCGAAAGATCAGCAGACGACTTACAAATTTGGTGTTGGTTCTTGAATGATACCAGGCTATAGGGCTTTATTCTGCGGTTTGTTTTATTCCTCCACCAAGCTGGTCTGTGCAAAGTGAGGGGATGTATCAGGAGTGAACCTGTTGTCTGCCTGGTTTTGCAGGGCACAGACGTAATTCTCTCTCAAGTGAAGGGAGAAAACACACATGGTGAAAATTACTTCACTTTTGTTTCAGCTGCTCCACTGCAATACCAAGTGCTAAACTTTAACTTTTGTGACTGAGGGGATGGCAGAGAACACATAATTGCCGAATTTACAAAAAGAGGGGAAAAAATACAGGGGGGAAGGGGAAACATTAAATGATCTCATCCTCCCGAGCCTTAATGGAAATGAATTGAGGCTGCTAGACAGCTCAGGAAGGCAATTACAGGGAAATAATCTGTGGTGTTTAGTGAAGCGGTGATGTGGGGCATGCTGAACATGATGGATCTGGCTGCTATTTCTAGTTAATAATAATGCACTTTAAGAAAAGGCGGTGCTGCACATGTTTGTGCTTTTGTGTCTGTTCATGTAGTAGAGGAGCAAGCCAATTTTTTTTTTCCTGCACTGGGAATTGCCTTGATCCCAGTGGCTGGAGTGGCTTATGGAAGTGCAAGTTTCCCCTGAAGGCAAAGCCTCGGTAAGGCAGTATTTGCTTTTGTGAAGATCTTGGCCTTCTGTCCAACAGTCCAGCTGCCGGAAAATTGTGGCTTAGGGAGCTGTTAAGCTCTTCAAGAGTTGGTATGTTCCCTGGTTGATAGCCATCCTTGGCTGAAGTCTCTGATATAGGTCAGAACTAGTTGTTCACAATAAAAAGTGCGTGTGCCTGGAAATAAATGTGCTTATTAATAGAATCAAGCAGGGAAAGACTTTTTCTCTTCTTAAACCTTAGGTCATCCTTTCTGCTGCAGGGCTCTAGATTGCTGAACAAGCTGTAACAGAAGAGACTCTTAAAACTGTCCTGAACTATTTACTGTGGTTTGAAGGGTTGGTTTAGATTTTCCTGCACTTGGTCTCGCTTGAAAGCAGAAGCACCCATCACCTGTAAGAAGGGTTGCTTCAAGGAGGACCATGAGGGCACAGGTCCCACAGCAAAGGACCAGCCTCGCTGTTGTGGTTCAGGCGTGGGTGAACCAGGGGGCTGATTCTCCACGGCACCCTGCTTTACCTCTGCCTCCCAACATCAGCAACTCTGAACCTGGCTTTAAATGACCATGGGGTGCAAGTGAGCCTTGAGGAATACAGTAATTGGATGTGTAGTTGCTGTCAGTACAAACAAGCTCTCTCTTTCTACTTTTCTGCTTTCTTCCACTGTAGGCCCTAAATCCAGTCTGATCATTTTTTTAAACACCATGCCTTGTCGAGCTACCCAGTGCAACCACTAGGTACCAGTAATTTATTCTGCATACAGTTCACGGGCTCTGTCAAGCTGATTCAGACTCCAAAATCCTCAGTCTGATTTCCAGGCCAGATGTATTAGAATAAGACAAGAGAAATGTAATAAAGACAAACACATTTAAATATTTATTTGGAATGAACGGAATGAAATTCCAAACTCATGAGGCTTGTTTGTTGCTAATGATTTGTTAATAAAGCAGTCTGATGCAGGCTGACAAAGAAATACTTTTCCCAGTGTGAGGGACCTGTGTTTTTATCTCATGCTGATTACTTTACAGAAAAGTCATCTTCATCTGTAGGCAACTGGAAGCCAGGTGAGAAGCAAAAGGAAGACTCAGTATGTTATGCCATGAGAGCATTTTCAGAAGATGCGTTGCAGAAGAGTAAACAGAGTTCATGTTGTTATTGTCCAGAGATTTACTTGTGAGTAACACTTTGTAAACTCTCCATCTCGCTCCAGGTCTGGGACCTGCTTCATTATTTCCCAGAAAGGTAAAATAAAGATGCATTCTTTCCTGTTTTTCTGTTAAGGTATGTGTGAAGTTTTAGTGCTGGTGAAATGTTGCAGCCAATCATGCCTGTAGATTCAGGCCCTCTAGTTACCTACACATTATACTGGAAGCTGTTGCTGTCTGCTGTGTCAGCAGGTCCTGATTCCACTCCAGTGGCAGCTCAGCAAGGAGAAGGTCTGTCAACAGTTCATCCAGCCATAGTTCTCATGCTCCCACCAAAGGTACCACACATTGCTGGCAAGATCTTATTCAATATCTGTGCATACTTGAAATAGGCATCCTTTGCCAGCTGGATCTTCACTGCTCCATAAACAGCTCTGACCTCTATTTATGGATAAATGTATCAATTGTTTTAAGCTGGACTCCTCTGCACTTTGATTCTCTCAGTGATGGTTAAAGGTGCTTATAAAGGGAGAAAAAATGGCATAAGTATGAGGCTGTTTACAAGGAGTAAATCTGAAAAACTAAACTGAAATTAGAGGGATGAAATTTCTGCACAAAATAAACTTCAACTCAGTGCATAGCTTTGGTGGGGAAGAAGGAAATAAAGGTGTGCGTTTTGAGACTGCCATTGCTTTTCTTTTTTGGCATTTCAGAATGCAACTTTGCAATCTCTTTTTTTAAAAATAGCAGCCTTTAAGAATTAACCTTCATAGTAAATATTTTTTAAAGTAAAATAACTGGGGAGTAAAATGAAACCAAATTTCTAAAAGAAAACTAGATATTGTCTGCGAAAAAAAAAAGCTTTCATTTTTATTTCATCAAATACAACTCAATGTAAAGTACAGACATATTTTACGTAACTCTTTTTTTTTAGTTATTTCCGCCTTTAGAGCAAACTGTGAGGTCCATTGTCTACCCAGCTCTAACAAGAAATTGGGTTTGAACATGGAATTTAGTTGTTTCTTGAGCACCTGTATTTTTCTTCTGGTTTGCAAGTGTTCAGGTTAAAAGAACTCATCTTTCACCTGGATATGTGTCTGTGGAGATTTATGTTGCACTCAGAAGAAAGGGAAAAGGCAGTGATGCTAAAGAATTGGAGTCGAGAGCCACTGAGGGAGAAGCATGTCCAAAGCAGACGGCTCAGAGCCCAGAGCAGGAGAAGAGCCCCTGTCTGTGTGCTGGGTGTAGATCGGGAAGAGCCTATCCAACAATAAAACATCAGAAAGGGAGCTGGAAGCAGGTGAGGAAGCAGAAAGGAGAGGAAAAGCTGGCAGCATGGTTAGGTGTCTTGAGAATAAACTGCCCCAGCTCTGTGTCAGGAAATCGGATACCCCCAAAAGCGTGACTCCCCCCACGGCCACAGGGCACCGTAAGTGATGGGGAAGGAAAGCCCCCAGCTGAACACCAACAGCTCGGATCAAACCTGAGGAGGGATGCTCTAGCTACATGGACTGGGGGGGAGGGATGACCACGAAAAAAACGACAATTGCATCGACTTGGATTCCCATCTCAATTCCTCTAGATTTGCCTTTGGATTTCCAGTCAGTCCCTTGATCCACAGGCTCTGTCATCAACACCTGCTTTGCCGGAGCATCTGACAAACGAGCCGCCTGGTGCGAGGCTGGGGGCCGGCGCCTTTCCCGGAGCCAGGCATACCTTTTACATTGTTTGTAGTCTGCATTTCTGAGTCGTTACTCAGTGTACAAGAGCGCGTGCATGTGTGCATGTGGAGGGGGGGAATAATCGTGCCATTAATGATTGCTATTTTGATTACAGGATGCAATTGTCACTGCGGTTGGAAGCCAATCAACGCGTTGTGAGTGGGAGCCCGCTGGTACTTTCCAATGGTCCTTGATTAAAAAGGAAGCTCTTGGCTATCTTCAAGCAGCAGGAGAGCAAACAGCACGGATGAAGGTGAGGCAAGTGCCAGACTCTCGCTCCCGACGGATCACAGCTCATTTTCACCATAGTTTAGTCATGCAATCTGCTTTTTTCTCAACTCTGAGGCCTTCTTCCCCCTTTTCTCCCAACCAGACGATGTCTAGAGCAGCCTCTGCTTTTTGGTGACAAAAACCAAGTGCTCAGATCTTTGCTCTGCCATATTTTCCTGTAAATCAAATACGCAGTGTGCCTTCACAATCCGTCTCCAGTTTATATATACTATTGCTTGCCTGTCAACACACCCTTTTTCAATGCAGTTGCAGATAACCAAGCATATAACTGGAATCCAGCTCAAAACTAGTGACAATTTACAGGTACACTATTTTAGTACAGCAAGAGGGCATTTTAAATAAAATGATGGCTGAAGGCAAAAATATATGGTGTTTCTCCCTGATTTTCTGTGGATTTTCAGAGGTTGGAATTTCTTTTGTCTTGGAAATTTCCTGGCACCAGGTGTGTCAAAAGATTTCATAAGAAAGAAAAAAAAAAAAAGGGAGGGGTGTTTGTTCTCCTGGGCTTTTTTTTCTAAAAACAAGTGATTCAATATTTTATCTGACTTAAGTCACGTAAACAATAACTCACCTGTGTCTGTTATGGGGACAGGAAGGGACAAGAGGAAATTTGCACTGAAACTGTCACAAAATTTTGAATTTTATCTGTAAGTCCTATAAATCTGAAATGAGGCACCTAGAATCTCACCTCACCTTTAGATGTTGCAAATACACAGAATCGTTGATCCAACAAAGCAATACGTGTTGCTGAAGAGCACCTGAAATCAGACTGTGTTTAGGTAATTGTATTTTTGTATATTTAATAATTTTGGTCTTTCTCGTGATATATAAGATTCATAAAGGAAATGGAAAGTCATGGGTTCATCGTTGGGCTGTCACGGCATGAAACATCAGCTGATTGATGTTGACAGGTCTCTGCAAATGTTGTGTTGTGAACCTTGCAATCCATGATGAACACCTGTTAGGTTTACAGGGATGCAGGGATGAAGCTTAAAGCTTTACTTGGTACTGACTCTCCTCTAAGTAGATAAATGGAGTAGTATTCTCTGTATCATAGAAATCGCTATAATTTTTAATGTACATTTGTAGATCAGGACTGATATCTTGTTTCTAATAATTCCTGGTTGAGAGGTTGACTCTTACTCCAACCCACCATAAGAATTTCAATTTTCTGGTGGAAAACACATGGCCTCTAGTACCTGGAGTGCTCCTGTCTGACTGGAGAGTTATCTGATACTGTGTTCTGCCAAGGCTAGATGAAAGTGAAGATGCATTTGGAATTTGAAGGCATATGTTCCTGCATAATCAGTGTCAGCCATTAATATAGAATGGAATCTGCTGCATGAAAGGGGCCGTATCACTCCATAGCCTTGTGCCATGATGCGTTTGTTACATGATAGTAAGCAGTAAAACATACCAAACACACAAACAGTCACTCAGGCAAACTGCAAGCGTCTGTAGCCCATGCTTTCAGAAAGGTTCACATAGCAGCAAAAAGGACTAAAAATCACATTACAGTCTTTACCCCTTAGAAAGCCTCCTAATGCATCCATCTTTTAAGCTTGTTAAATATGGGATAAGACCAAAAGGTAAACATTCAGATACAATTGTCATAGCAGAAATAATAGAAAACCCCAACTTACAAGCTCTCTTGATATCAGAAATAGTTACATGTCTCCAGTACCAGGTCTCAGGCTGTTTTCTATACCCTTTCATTACTCAACCAGTGTGACAAGGCAACCCACACACTCTTAAATAACTGAAAAAGCAGCCTTTTATGGGACGGAGCCGATAGCTAGCTCACAAAAAGATGGTATCTTTGTTCGTTAATAACGTAGAAGTGACAACTATCAGGGGAGTGGCTTTTAGCAGATATCAGATATGTATAGAAACTTTGAAGTTTGACCAGTTTAGCAGCGCCGAGGGGGTGATGGGGAGGAGGGTATCACATGTCCGTGGGCAGACTGAGTGCAAGAACTAGCCCAGGCTCAGAAAGTGGCACTGTTCTTGTCTTTGGTATTTGGGCAGCTGATTTGGATTTGCAACTAGTGGCTGAGAAAGACAAAGTGGCACTGCTTCCCTGACAGTTTTATGCCATGGATAATCTTTTCTGGAAACTAAAATAAAGCTAAACACAAAATGCTGCAGAAAAGAACCCTTTAAGTTCAGTGGTCTTTGACTAAGGGCAAGAGCAGGATGTTTTCTGGATGCCCTTCACAGCCAAGCACCTTCCAAAAAACTCCTAATCCTGTTACAACATCAGGCAAGGAAAAGCTGGAACTAAGAGAGGGCAGATTTGAGGCTTATGGTCACAGTGCATCACCTCTCTTTTTCATCTTGTTTTTTAGCCCCCATGTCTCTCTATGCTTAACCATCCCCAGTTTCCCACACTAAGTTTGACTCTGCCACCGTCTTGTCCTTTCAACTAAGAACAACCAGCTAGCTTGCTCTATTAAGATGAGGGAAACATGTTTTTATAGATAAATAGGCAATCTTTTATTAAACTAGACCTTTTTTTTTTGTATGGTGTTATGTCATATCACTGCAAATAAATTATGCGATTCTGGTATAAAGCAAGGTATAATGAAGGCATAATGAATGCAATGCGAGGTATAAATGGCTATAAAATCTGGAATTGTTGTAGACCTCCCGCCCCTATCCAGGACCAGCTGTGGCCCAGCTCCCCTCCAGCCAGGCTGTCTGCCAGGCACATTCAGGTGGTGGTTGTCCATGGAACTCCTCGGGTGAAAATGGAAGAACTGCTGTATGCTGCTGGATGAAAGACCCTTGTAACTCCCTGACTTGTTCCTGACAGTAGCCGATAACAGGTTAGCTAGGGAAGCATCTAGAAGAAAAAAAGCTCATTTTAAATTGAAGTTCAGTGCTTTCTGGGCTTGATGACGTGTGATACGCATGATAACTTTTTAATAATCTTTTTCCAGTCCGTTCATGGTCTCAGCTGCTGAATTATCCTGTGACAATGAGCTCCTCAAAGTAATTCTTAGTTTTGTGCTAAAAATACATTTTTTATTTATTTATTTTAACCCTGTTGCCAATACTTTTCACTAGGTACTTCCCTGTTTTCGTATTATAAGAAATTGTGAGTAATCACTCTATGTTAATTTTCTCTACACAATTAATGTTTATAGATTTATCTCATCTTTCCATTCCCTCCCATTGAATTTCTTCTACCTTTTTTATGTGTCATGGGAGCCTCTTACACTGCTTTGAAATGAGCTTCAAGTTTGGTTGTTGCAAATGACTTTTTATCCTTGGCAATTTGCCATGTCAGTGTTCATCCCCATTTTGAGTTTACATAGAATTTTTGAACAAAACAAGTTCTAGCAGACATCCTTTTAAGACCTTGCTGAAAACCAGTAAAAAACATCCTTACCTTTTGTTTCTTATTTTATAACCAATCATTAATCCACAAAATGAGCATTTCTCATATCCCATGCTGGTCTCGCTTCTTTAAGACTCCCAGTAGGGAAATTTAATGAAAGTCTTTAGGAAATCCACCTATGTTATGTTGACCAATCCTTTTTATTTACAAGCTCATAAACATCCTCAAAGCACTCCAGGAGATTTCTGATCACGATTTAATTTAACAAAAGCAAAGTTGACTCATTGTATTTAATCACATACCTACTTACTGTCTTCTATATTATACTTCTACAAACTGTCCAGTACAGACAATTATTTCTCTAATAAAAGGGAAAGAATGGAAGAGATTAGTCACCATCCTTTAAAGTTGAAGATGACCAATGTCTTCAGAAAAGCACATTGTTCTTGCATCTGCCATTCCTGATTTTCAAGAAGAGGAAGAAGGAGCAGCCGGGACTCCCTGACAGAAATAAAGACGGTGATACAGTTACACTGGCATCATGGAGGTACAAGTAGGGGAAAAGGGATCTGCAAGGGGAGGATGGTATTTTACAGTGATAGGATCTTCAGAGCTGTCCTGGTTTTGGCTGGGATAGAGTTAATTTTTTTCTCAGTAGCTACTGTGTTTTGGATTAAGTAGGAGAAGAATGTTGATAACACTGATGTTTTCAGTAGCTCCTAAGAAATGAAGGACATTTCCCGATTTCCCACGTCCAGCTGATGAGCAGGTGGGCAGGAGCTGGGAGGGAGCACAGCCAGGCAGCCAGCCCAAGCTGGCCAGTGGAAATATTCCATGCCAGACATCATGCTCTGTTTATGAGTGGGGTATGTCCAGGGGACAGGAATCCTTTTATTTTTTTATTTTCTCTTTTCCGTGAGTTCAAATTTTCTCTTCTCCAGGAGTTCAATCTTTTTTGGGAGTCTTGTGAAATTCATGAAATCTGTGAGTTCCTGGTTCCATGGTTGTCGCTCTGGGACTGGCTGCAAATTGGTCATCGAGTGGTGAGAAAAATTGTATTGTGTATAGCTTGTTTTGCATTTTTTTTATTAGTAGTAGTTGTAATAGTAGAATTATTAGTGTTATTAGTATTAGTATTTACTTTGTTGTCTTATTAAACTGTCTTTCTCTCAACACACAAGTTTTACCTTTTTCTATTTCTCCTTCCATTTTACTGGGTTTGTCCATTTCTACTGGGGGGAGGGGTGAGCCAGTAACTCTCTGGTGCTTAGCTGCCAGCTGCTGGGTTAAACCATGGCAAAGGCATGGGCTGAAGTCCTTTAGATTTTCTGTACGGTGCTCTGGTGGAGATGGTGGAAGTAAAGTCAAAGTTCCTCTGTTGTGAAAATGCTTGTTTAACTTTCAATTTTTCTTTAACATTTAACTTACCTGTTACATTGTATTTATTTCCTGGGTTTAGTTTGCCAACTGCAGACAAAGTATAAATGAGAAATCTCTAGAACTTACCCATATGTGATGGATATTTATAGGTGACACGTGTTTTGCAAGGAAAGCAGTTAGTGAACTTGAAAATTATTTTTGACTTTTTACCCAGAAATGAAACCTAACGATAAATGCTGAGGGCCTAAAGTTCCTTAACTGTTGTTGAGTGAATCTGTAGTGCTCTAACAGGACCAGAAGAAGATTGCCTTGGTTCAAAAATTTAATTTGATTGTTCTCCATAGCTGTAGCAGTAAATATTCCTGGGTAGAAGGTGTGAAAGTGATTACTCCCATCACAGGAGAGAAAGCACACAAGTAACAGCTCTCTGACAGTCCATGTAGACTTTCACCCAAATGTAGTGTCTACTACAACACTGGTGTTGCAGGAGTAATAATAAATTGCAAGCTGAGATTGGTCATCTGGAGCAGATCCCTCTTCAGCTACAGCCTGTCCTGCTCCTATTAAAGTCAGTGTACATTCTGTGCCCTGTCTTTTTGTCGTCGGTGCAGAAAATGGGCTTTCTCAGCCTTCGGAGACAAACTGGTATCCACACTGGTCTATGTTTTTTCAGAACTGTGTTTTGCTCAGCCTGGTTGGTTGATATACTGTCTTTAAAAATGAGAGCTTTGCAGTGTTGTTAGTGGGTGCTGTTACAACACCTCCTGCAACAGATTCTTCTAGAAAAAAAGTTAATATATGGAGTCTTCTGAGCTCTGAAGAATGAGATGCTGATATCTCATGTTCAAGAACAGAAAAACAAAGAAAGACTGGCTGCTACATAGTTCTGCATTGTGCTGCAGGGACTTTCAAGTGCAAAAGCATAGTCAGGTGCCAGAACTTAAATGCTCTACTACCAGCAATTTTGCCATGTTCATACATGTTTTCCTGCCACTTGAAACCATCAGGTTGCCAAAAGCCACTCTACAAGTTCCGAAGTGGAAAAATTTCAAGAGTCAGTTTTGATTATTTATTAAATCAGAGGATTCACGTGGACATAACCCATTGTTTTGATTTTCAGGTTCAAACATGATGAGAGCAAACACTGTAGGAAAAGAACAAATTTGACTTGTTTCACACTAAAACATTGCAAAACAGCAATTTCCATGTGCTTCGAGAGCATCTTGTAGCAAGAAGCTTCACAGACAAGTTATACATGAGCTGAGTGTTTAAAGATCTGAGTGTGTCATCCAGAGTGAACGACGAAAATTTATCCTTTCTTCTTAGGAACAAGTACTTACGTTGGAAAACAAGGAAGGTCCTGTCAATACTAAAGTCAATCAACCTGCAGCACCCAAACACTCCAGTTGTAGGGAGGTATTTATTTTTTAACTCTGATATTAATGTTCTGTTGCAGTTAAACTCAAGGGAATGGTCACACTTGGAGGACAACTGTGAAATTATGGTATGACTAAAGGTATTGGGAGTTTGTCACTGAGCAGAGGCAGTATTTCTCCTCGTCATACATAACATGTTTTGCCTGCATAAAGAGTGAATTCGGACACCATTGTGATGGGAGAGCTCATAAAAGAATAGGAGAAAAAAAAGAAAAAAGAGTCATACTTGTTTATAGGTGGTGTCAGGAAAAGAAATAACCTCTGCAACAGTGTCTGGGTCTCTGGGGCTATGAAGGTGGCACTTTCCACCTGCACAAAATTTACTGGAAACATAAAATCTAGCAAGGAGAAATGTATCGTTCGTGCTGATAGTCTGCTACAGAGATTCTGCTGGAGAATATTACCTCCCCTGGCTCTCTTCCTCCTAACGCAGGATCGCCTCTAGTATTTCCATTCAGAAAGACTGGTTAATTAATCAGGGTCCATCATCACACTGTTGGATTATGCTCTTGTCTTCTCATCTGGCCCGAGGAATTGGTTTCTTTTCCAGGGTGGAATGAATCGAGATTTACACAGATGTGAACGGCAGATTTGTAGACAGACATTACGATAAGTGAACAATACCCAGTCTCTAACGTCTTCTTGGACAAGGCAATTTATCTGAGCAATGGGTGGAAGAATGCAGAGGGTGAGACTTGGCCAGGGCTGCCATATTCATTTAATCTTCTGTGTAGAAGTATATGATTTTTAGCTAGATTCAAAGAGGACCATTAAAATACCCAAAATTGTAATAGTTAATCATGAGGGAAGCTTCTGAATGTGTTAAGGGTTTCATGGCTCTTCTTCAGACTTACTTTCTATTACACTAGGGATTTGTTAAATTATTTTCCTGGGTGGCAGGTTTTTGTATTTTCCTGTGAAGTTGATTTTTTGATCATTTTCTGAGATAAGTCACTAGGTGAAACTGTCACAATCCACACTGGCAATTGTAATGTTACTCTGAAAGATTTTTGAATAACAGTGTGAGAGAAAATGGTTGTATCACTGACCTGCAGCTATCCTGTCCCAGTCTGACTTTGCAGCGCTATTGAAAGGAGCCTGAGCACCAACGTGCTGTGCTGCACTGCCCTGCGTCTCCCAGCAAAGAGTTGAAATCCAGCTCCGCTTTCAAATCCTTTTCTCTCTGTGTTTGAAGACAAAAGGAAACCAAGAGCTGAAAGAGAAAAGTAGAAGGTTACCAGAGAAGAGATCTTAAATTAATACAGAAAGGAAAAAAAAAAACAAAAAACTCTGCTCTGGAGGATACGTATGTTGCTGTATTGATCTTGTTTTGCACTACACTTGCAGGCTCAGGCAGAGCTACAAGCAGTAGGAAAACTCCCTCCCATGTAGTCCTGTTGCAGTTGCAGCACTGTTTGCTTCCTTCTGTAGTTCACCATAGTTCACTTCTTGGCAGTTCATTATCTCATTCCTAGATCTCTACACACAGAACCATTCTGATCGTTTCAGAACACTTGCAAGATGGAGATTTACCTGACAAACCACATCTATTAAACAATTTTGGCCCCTTTGCTCCGCTGTGCCACCTTCTTTCACCTGGGACTACTTCTGAAAGCCTTGTACCCTGTAGCTTTTAGAGATCCACTATTGTTGGAAACGTCAACCGTTCACAGGAAAATTAATCTTTATTCTTCCAAAATTGGAATTCCATGCTCATGTCCTCCACATCCAAATTAATCTAGTCCCCAAAAATGTATGGTTCCCTCTTTCATGCAAAAGCAAAACCTTTCTGACCGGAGGAGGTATCGGTGTTGCAGTGGTCTGGTTAGAAAAATAAAACTGATTAATTAACACCAGTTCTTTAACAGAGATGGTTTTCAGTATCAAGAGGTTTTAGTCTTTCTTTCAAGAAGCTTGTCCAAATGCCAGGATTTGGTTCTTGGGGAGAAGCTTGGCCCTGTGACTCCACTGTGGTTTGAAAGAGCGCAGCAGAAAGCGAGGGCTTTTCCTGCAGGAGGCTGTGCTGAAGGAGTAATGCTGGGGCGGCCTCGCTGCAAATGCTGCTCAGCTGTCATCACAGAGGAAGCACAGAATCCAGTAGAGATGCAAACAGATGCCCTCAGAGGTCCATGAGCTGATTTTTAAAGCTTAGCAAACAGCAAATGTAGATTTTTGCTATGTAGAGGTTGCTGTGGTTGTACCTAGGGATCGCTGAAGCCCTGGCATTATCTTGAGGGGAGATGTATGTATAGATATGAATTTAGGTAAAACCTTGTTCTCCATGTAGGCATTTTCACAATCTGTTGTAGATAAAAGTAAGAATATGGTTGGGAATACCTTTAAATTAAAAAATTGCATGTTTCTGATTGCCTTTATCTCCTGCCATCCCCACACTAGCCAAAGACTCAAACAGAAATTGATAGTCAGGGCAACAGATTTTTTTTGCTTTCCCTTGAGACAACTTTTTCTATTTATTTCTCCCTCCAGTATTTGTAATTCTCATCAGATATGTCTTTATCACCCATTCCTAAGACATATTTGTCTGAAAATGCCAATGGTTTTAACGCTAGCACTTGAGAAGGATGGTTTTGTGATGAAGGCAAGATTCAGGCATCCAAATGCAATTTGGCTCCTGGTGGTGATGCAGGTTTCCCCTGGGGCAGTGGGGCATGGCCATGTAACGTGCAGAGATTCCTGAGCTGGTGGAAGGAGCAGCCAATGCATCTACTGCGTGTGGCAGAGCTGGGTCACGTGGGTGTGTCCTGCAGTACTTCACTCCTGAGTTCAGGTACTTGATGTGCCTCTAATCTCTCTGCACTTCAATTTAACCTCCATAAAATCAAAACAAGAATTCACTTCTAGGTTTGTCCTTCATCTATGGATGGCAAGGCTGCAGTGAACAGACATTCTTGTACTGGGATAGATCTGTGTACGGGCATGCGAGTGTGTGTGTTTAACAGATTAAGTTAAAAACAATCTTTATCGCTTCATTTAACTAAAGCATTTTTCTAGACAAGTTCCTCTGCTCGAGTGTTCCTTCTAATTATCATTTTCCCTTTACAATATGTTGTGTCATGCTGCTTAGGAGAAAGCTCATAGCGAGAGAGAGCACTGGGGTTGTGAAGGAAATATGTCCTGGCTATTAGAAAGTTCAGTGAAGCGCTGACTTTTATATCATCATGTAGGGATGGGTGAAACAGTCCAGAAAAAAATACCCCCAGCTGAGAAGCAATGTGGGGCTTAAAACATCTCAGTTTTGCAATGTTTTTTTTAAGGTTTCTCCATCAGTTGCAAGATTATTTTTCTCCCTGTAAGTGTTTTTATCTGAGCCAATTGGTCTCAGAGGCAGCGGCTGGGTTGGTTGGTGGAATTGTAGCCCCAGCCAGGGTGCTCGCCAGGCTGATTGCTTTGTGCCCTGAGACCCAGTGGTTCTGCCCTGGGCTGTGCAGGGGCCTGCTTTGCTCAAGGAATGATTTGGAGTCACATTCATTTGTTTTTATCCAAATTCCATGAGCTGTTTGCAGCTGTTAATTTAACAGTTTAGTGCTTCCATCTTCCATAGGCAGGAGCAACTGCTCCAGTGCCTGAGACATCGTAACTTCATTTCCAGTAACAGGACTTGGAGGACTGGGAGATGGCAGAAAAATGCTTTTGCTCCAGTGAACAGGGATAACGAGGTGGCCACAGAAGTCAACTGAGAGATGTTTTGTAAAATGAGCCTCTGTAAGTTACAGCTCTACAGGGATGAAACAAGAAGAGGAGAAGAGCCGTGAAAGCAAGGCTGGCTGTCTTGGGAGAGCTTTTTAGGGCATAGTGTCTCTGCAGTGCCAAGGGAACTCAATCAGCCAAACAGCGCAAACGTTCAGTCTAAAGACTGCTAATGCAGGCGGGTGCATGTCCATAAATACATACAAATTCAGAATTTTTCTCTGTGGTAACGTATCAAGCTGAACTTGGGGCAGACCCTTTTTCCAAGCAGCAGTTACACCAAAGTGCTGTAGAAGAAAGAGTGAAACTACTATATGGCTTCTACTTATGGAAGAAAATACATTTCAATTTTATGTCTTCTGAAGGACTGATAAACTTTGTGATCATGAAGCTACATCAAAAACTTCTTACCCAAAGACTGTTCATGAGCCAATATCAGTGAAGTCAATAAGAAACTTTTCAGTGATTTCAGAATAAGCTTTTTTACCCCCTTCTTCTATAGAAAAAGAAAAGGATTTTTTGTTTTCCAGAACCTGTGTTAACTCGTCAGATCAGTTGTCAGGCTGCAGTAGAAAGCTTAATCATTACACTTCTTATTTTTATTTTGAATTGTATGTATTTACTTTTGTTTCACAAGGTCTTTTATCTTATACAGAGGAATTCATCCTCCAACATCGTCAGAAATATTTTTTTCTAAAGTCAAAATTTTCCAGTTCTGACACCTACACTTACTGTGAGAACTTTTCCCTTTCAGCACATCTGTTATGCTGCTTTGTCACTCCCGTGCTCTATTTTGAATGCTAGTACCACTAGGAAAAAACCCCTCAGGATCCAGAATTTCAGTGTTAATTGTAACTTTTTATATTGCTTCAAAGCTAAGCTATTCTACAGCACTTGAACAGTATTTTGTGCAGTGAGTTTTTAGTAGCGTCAGCTACCAAAAAACAGTAGCAGTTGGAAAGATTGTGTAATTTATGTTGGATATAGTCCAAGGTCTTTTACACAGCCCTGGAAATTGTGCTAATGTTTCTGTTCTAGGGCACTTTGTACGGCATTTGTACCACGCAGCTTCAGACGCCTAATTTAATCAATTGTTAGCTATCTGATCTCCTCTACTTGCCTCTATAATCAATGGGGAGCAGGGAGAGTTCCTCTAGAGTGTGACTTAGAGCAGTTAAATTAGGTTCCTGTTTGAAATGCTGCTACAGAGCAGGCTGAGTTTCTCCTTTAATTACAGAGAGAGTCAAATTAGACTAGTTAGTCATCTCAGACAGGACGGTGTGAATTCCTGACTTTGTGCACTTACCTGCAGCACCCAAACAAGAGAAGACTTCAACTCTTACGTCCTCCTTCCATAAATACATGCCAGCTTCCTCTGCAGCTTGCTACATCAGGCATAAGCATGAGAGCATGACACCCTGAGAAGCCTCTGCTTAACAATGTAGTTGTTTTCAAGAGGTCATTGTACAGCTCTGTCATGAGAACGTGGTGGCAGGTCTCCACAGACGTCCAGACCTTTACAGTTCCAAACCAGCCTTCCAAGAGAAGTAACTTCGTCTTTCCCACTCGTAACATCCACACTTATGCAATGCTGAGCTGCACACCCCTGAATTTTCACTAATTCAACTAGTTCAGCTCTTGCCCTGTTCTACACTGGAAACTGCCAGCTCAGCATATCTCTACATTACTGCAAAGCTCAAGAAGCAGCTCACGAGCCTCAGCTCCTGGCTTTGTCTAATATTTCTGCATTCGTGTATAGACGATGATTTCCAGGCTGTCCATTAAGAAATCCCAATGCCTCTTCAGAGCCACTGGAATATATAGTTTTGTCTTCTTGGGAGAAGCTGCCAGGATTGTTTAGGATCTCAGTGTTAAGAATGTTATTTTTTGCTCTGACATGCTTGGTATCTCACCTTGTGGTTTTAATATCAATGTGTTATTTATTGGCAATTCCTTCTGCTTCTGTAATTCTCCTTTGAGTGGTCATTTGCTTGGTTGGCCAGCATTTAAGTCCTGCGATCAGTGGTGGTTCTCATGGCCCATAAAATAAGAAAAGTAATTTCGTACTTTATTTCTGCCTGATGGAAATCCGTATCTGGAAAAGCTGAGTAGGCTTACAATTCATTGGTGGGCACTGGGCAACTTATATAGTACGAAATCAAACTGCAAAATATTTTTCATAAATAGGTGTGTACATTTTTGAAGAACCCTTTTGATCAGTAAACAATTCTAGGTTAGGCAAATAATGCCCCCCAAAAGATATGTAATAATTAAAAATTTTATAATTTTAAGGATATTTTAGGCTACCTGGTTAGACAGATAGAGCTATTACATGAGCTGTGATACTCGATGGGAGTTTTCATATGACTTTATTGATTTAGATAATCTTTGAGTGCCAGAGTATTTATAATACCTCACTGATGCTCAGATGCAGTGGAATGCAAGCATGAAGCTAAACAACTTCTCTGATATTATCTATTCATCCATCTGCTTGACAGACAATGGATAACCTTCCAGATTCAAGGACCTGTGTCTGTCTTTTAACATTGCTAAGTGGTAAGTAGCAAGTGTGATTTTTCTGAAGTTGGGAACCTGGGGGTCGAAGGACCACTCAGCATTTAAAATCCTCTCCCAGCAGAAGGAGGAGGTGGGGGACCAGGAGACCTGTGGGGAGATGGGTAATCAGAGAGGCTGGGGAGAGTCTGAAGGACCCAGGCGACGGTGAGAAGCAGGATTGTATGCATCTGTTTATTGTTTTTAAGGTAACTTTTCTCTGAAAAGCTTTGATTTTAATGGATGATAAAACATTTTAAAGGCTGTGTAGGCAGTCGTAGGCTGCTTAAAATTTCCTCCGCGATGACCATTTTACAGACAAGTGCCTGTCATACGAAGGAAGAGCTCAAAGTCTCAGGTCTGGGTAAAGAAGTGAAAAGAGAGACGTACAGGGACCAGGGCTGTGGCTGGAGTGGGAGCTCAGGTGTTTTTTTGTATGGCTGGGCTATTTCTGGCCATTGGGACAACAGTTAGACATGGGAAAAAGCTCAGTTTACAGAAATATTCCTAGAAAGGGAATGTTGAAACTGAAATCACAGCCTTTTTCATTGGTTTCTAAGGCTTCTGCTCATCCCAGCAGAGACCACAGTGATTCCAGGTGGTCTTTACATCTTAGTGAACCAGAGCAAGTACTGAAGATCCTAAGCAAACTGCTCACTGGCAATCTATCGAGCGAGAATTGTTTGCTGAGGTTAGCCAGCAAATAATTTCAGCAGTGAATAAATACAACAAAACCATCATCTGCCTGTGGAGAACTGGAGAACAGAATAAGAGGCCAAATTCACAGAGCAGATTATTCCTCTGGCTCTGTTGGGAATGCTGAATGGGACCTGCTCATGCTATTCTTTGATCTAGACCAAACAATCTTTTGCTTCCATGAATGCCAAGTTCACACAGACACCTAAAATCATGTCCTTTAGCTAACCAAAGTGTTTACACACACATTCGGGTTACTTGTGAGACTTATAATTCATGGAGTGTGGAAAAATATTTTCTTACGTTTGCTATTCAGTTGTAGCTTTTGTAACTCTAACTGGTGAAAAAAAGGTTAAAGACAGATGTGCCAATTAAGTGACTGTAAATTAAACAACTGATTTCTTACGTTAAGTGTTTAAAGTTAGGTCCCTGACTTAAAAGCCTGAGAGCTGCATTGAAAAACTTCATCAAATTTTAAACAAATTTACTTGGGTAGACTTCTGCAGAAATTACTGGGGTGAGACACAGTGCCTCTTTGACCCATTTCTTACAGATGTCACCCAAAGTCGTAGCTGCACTGGTGCTGTGCGTAGAAAGCAAAGCCGAACTGAAGTCAGTGGGCACGGATGCTCTTGGTGTTCCATTGAAAATGAGATAATCAGCTTTGGGTAGATTGACCTGTAGGCACATACTAACAAGTATGGCTGAATTAGGACCACAATACTGGTAAACCCAAGTGTTTGGTCCAGTTTCAGAACTGGTGAAACCAGAGTAAAGCCAGGGTGCTCACAGCTCTGCATGGTCCTGCCTCTGCCTTCGTGCCAGTGTTGGGATTTCTGTAGCAGGTGGGATTCTCCAGGTCCCCTTTCCAGTACTATTTTTGACTCTGAGATGTATTCTGGTGGTGAAATTGGGTACTTTATTTTGTGCGCAAATTATTCTTGACCCAAAGTCCGATAACATCCGTAGAAAAAAATCTCCTGGATTGAAAGGCTTTAGAATTGAAGCTTGTAACTAATTTTACTGAATTTAATAGATTTTGTGAGCACACCTATGACTCAAGATTCCCTCAAAGCCTGGGCTTGGTATTAAATGAGGAGACTCCTGAAAAAAACATTCTGAATCCTTTTAGAGCATCTTTTGGTATTGCAACCCGAGATGTATAATTTCAAAGCAGTTTCTCTTACAACTGGGTCTAAGTTGCAGTCTTGATTATTTTTATGGAACAATAGTGATTCTCATCTTAATCACAAGACTGCAGAAGCTGTCCTGTTTGGGGAAAAATCAAACCTTTTCACTCTGATAAGGCAAACCAAATACATATTTGATAATAAAGGGCTGTAATCAGAAATCTCTGTCTACCATCAACCAATCTTAAAATTATTTTGAATTGAAATATTTTCCTCCTAAAGGTAAAAAGGCAGAAGATTATATTCTGGCATCAGGAGCAATGTTGCATGCCTTAGGAATCATACATTTGGCCCTATGACTGGAGGTAACCATTGTTTTTATCATTGCTATCCTATAATCCATGTTTGTGTGGCTGTTCTATAGTTTCCATTGCAGTGTAAAAATGAAATAACGCTTTAATAGTGTCTTCAGCTATGAAGACCACAGTATATTGCTAATGGATTGTGCTCATAATAGTTTGTCTAAGATAAAAATAAGATTACTTGTCTAAAGAAGCATTGAAGAGACGAAGGTTTTCATATTTAGAGGAATTATACGATTCGAGGAAGCATGAACTGGGAATTCTTGGAAAAAAATATAGGAGTATATAAGACACTTTGTCAGATTGCCAGGAAAGAAGAGCATGTTTCAGTGATCTGGAAAATGAGGCTGCTTTCTTGAGTTTAGAATTAAAGACTGTGAAAAAAGCTCTACCACCTAATTTTTTTCCCCATACTTCTTCAAGTTTATCACAACAGTGATGGTAATAAACAGAAAGGTAAACATCCACTTTGGCAGCTAGATGATCAACCATAATGGTTATTTCATTTGATTATTAGTTCTACCATTTAAGCAAAGATAAAGACTTCTGCTTTGTCTATTGTTTCCTTTAACGCCAGTTTTGTTTTGTTTTCTTCCCCTATTTTTCTTGAATGATATTAAAAAAAAAATACAGTAAGAGGTTTCCAGGGTTGCATTTTTTATTAAAAACACAGATTTTTGTTTGTCTGATTTTCTGTTCTCTTCCTTTCATTGCCATGAATTGGAAGGTGACAAATGACTTTGTGATGGGATAAGAGAAAGAGCTTCCACAGTGACATTTAAATTGGAACCCATGTTTGATGGCACGCAGATGATTTAAATACATGTCACCAATGCACAGCTATAAAGGCAGATTTTAAAAACGCTTTTGCTTCCTTTACTACTCCTTTAACATGCATCTGGAGAGCGCTGTGATCTAGTGGAGCCATTGTAAATAAGCTGCAATCGTTGTCTTTCAAAGGCTTTTCTTTACTTGTGTTCCTCAGGTGAGCCGCGTTGTGGGGGTTATAAATAATGATTATAATCTTTAACACTTACTACGCAGATAGAATTGGCAGTGTTAAAGTCACCTCACAGTGAGCACTCCTGACCCTGCTTCCAGGTTTACTGTTCAGCAGGGGGTCATAGCGTGTCAAACTCCCATAATTCAGAACTCCACATCTACTGCCAGCAAACATATTCATTCTTTCTCTAAGAAAAAACATATTCAAACATATTCAAACATATTCATTCTTTCTCTGGACCTCAGGAGGGCTGACTTTGGCCTCTTCAAGGAGCTACTGGGAGGAATCCCGTGGGCCAGGGCTCTCGAAGGCAGGGGGGTCCATGAAAAAAAATTTCTTTCTGGAAAGCAGAAACTTGGTGTTTTCCTCTTTTTGTTTTGGTGATAGAATATCTGTCTATCTATGTATACGTACATATTTAAACTGAAACTTGACACTCATTAGTTGTCTTGATCCCTTTTTTTGATCCCTCTTTTACCTCTATTTGCAGAACAAAGAAGTTTATAAGCCACAAAGTTATCTCCCTTCTTCATCAGACAACAATTTGCCTTTTCACATTTTTCACTTCTATCTCTCCTCCCAGACCATCATTGCTATTTTTATTTACCTTTACTGGTACCATTCTGAATGCGCTCATCAGGCTTTTTGCTTCTTATGCTGATGAGCTCAGTCTGGTTTCCAACACAGACCTTTCCAAATCTCTACTGTTATTCCCGTGTCCAGTTTCTACATTTCACAGCTCTGTTGTTCTCCTATTCTCTCAGCCTCTTCACTCCCAGTGTTACACCTTCAGCCATGCTGCCCCTGCTTTAGACACATTCCTCTCCTTCTCATCAGGCAGCCTTTTCTCTCCTCCATCAAATCCATCTTTCTACACGTTCCCTCCAGCAGTCCTTTCCATCTCTCTCCCTTTACCCAGGTTTCCTCATGCCTTCCAATGCTCAGCTATTATCTAGCATGCTGGTTTGGCTTGTCTGACTTTGCTGGAAGCTCTTCTGGGCATGGACTCAATCTTATTTCAGATTGTTAATGGGGCTGGAAACCCCTGATGGGAGGATGAATTTCAGGTTTCTGGGGCTGCATTGCAGAAATACAGCATCACCGCTTGAAGGCTGTGTCTCCTCCCCACTGAGACAACTTGGGACACATTTCATGGCTCCTGACTGTCGCATAGAGCAGCACAGTGTAGCAAAGGTGTGAACACAGGAGGCTTGCTGGTGTCCTTTCACAAGAGGGTTATTTATTCTGGAAATGGCTCCACTATGGCATTGCCAAGCCAACTAGAGCCAGAAAAGGCAATCTGGACCAAGGCTGGAGCAAAATCTGCAAGAATCGCATGGGAAAGGAGTATTGAATCTTTGGGCATCTGGGTCTGTGGATGGAGCAAGGACTTGGTGCAGCCAGGAGTCAAGCAGAGCAGCATGTGGTGCAGCAGCAACAGATAATTGGAATGAGCCGGCAGTCAGCCAGCCTTGTTGTGTTATAGAGAAATGCTGGTTAACAGGGAGAAGCATGAAATGAAACTGGAAGGGGTAAAGGTGGCAGACGAAGGGAAGAGCCTTTTCACGAATACAGAGCTGGAGATGGTCGCTCTGCTGCCCGTCTGCTTGGTAAATGTGTGTCATGAGGTTGGCAGCATCACGGTGGTCCACAGCTGCTGAGAAGCAAGAGGCAGACCTGTGGTATCACTGGGGAGAGGCTGAGCCCCACACACACTGGTGACAAGCACCTGCCCTGTGGGTTGGGGCAATCTGAATCCCAAAGTGCCTTGATCTGCTCATTGCAACTGGTTTTCTGGCTTCCTGGGTCTGTGCTGGGGGCTCAGACCAAACAGAAAGAACTGGTGCAGGTGAATGAGAGGTTGTTGAGGTGCTAAAATTCCTTTATTTCCCCCCAAAAATCCATGCCTGGTGCTATATGTGTGAATACCACAGAGATTCTGGATCCAAGTATGTAAAACAGGGAAGGACAATTTGGAGACAATTGCAAAACACCCAGGAGAAGGATTCATAGACCTGAGGGTCAGGAGGGACTATTATCACCATCTAGTTTGACTTTCTGCATAATACAGCTTAGGAAACCTCAGCTAATAATTTCTGCATCAAGCCCATAATTTCTGTTTGAGTTATAGCATCAATTTTCAAGAGACATTCAGTCTTGATTTAGAGAGGACAAACTTTGGGTTCTTTTTATCTGTCTCCCAGTGTCTGAGCCTTGAGGGTGCGCTCACATCTGGTTTTGAGCTTTCCTCTGCAAGCATAAAGGCTCAATACTAACTTATCAAAAACAATTAAATTAAAACTGAATTTTTCATAGTGCCTTTTTCATCTATGACTTGGAGCTTTAAACAGCACACCCCAAAAGTTTCAAGCTTCTGATAATGTCCCAACTTCTGGCAAAAACAGTTACCTCCTTCCCGAGGATAGACTGGATTAGCAAGGCAACCTCTTTTCTGAGGACTTCCACCCAAGAGGAGCTGACCCGGCAGGCAGCCCTTGCCCAGGCAAACAGCGTAACTTTGTGATGGTGAAAAGCGTCTCTCCCATCCCACCAGAGATTTGACCAGCTCTTGCTCCAAAGCACCCAGAGCCACCGGTTAAAAAGGCATAAAAGGGTCTGAATAAACTGAAGGTTAATAGATGCTGATGTGGGAGTAACCGGGGCTGTCAGGGAGCGATTAAGCTGCCAAATGATCTTCCACCTGGAGCTGTCAGGCCAGTGTCTAATGTTTCATTGAAAGAAGGAGCTCTACATTCCTGATGAGTAAATGACAGAGAAGATTTCAATTAGAGCTGCTCTGTGACTCAAATCCTGACATCTCCTGACGGTTTACTTTCAGTTCTCCCGCTGTTCTCTGGGGGACGCCAACCCATTAATAACACATTTTAAGATGTAGATGGGGCGGCGCGGCTGCAGTTGATTAGCAGGTAGCCATCAGTGGGTAGGGAGGGTGCACCTTTCTCGAGCTGCGAATTGCCTTTATTATAGAGATTTGGATGGGGCGAGGAAAGGATTTTAAAGCTGCTAATTTGAGGGAGCTGGTCCTGTTATTACATCCCTGCAACGGGAGGCAGGCCCTGTGCAAGGGGTTACCCGCAGCGCTGTTAATGCACCATCAGCCTGGCCTCAAGCCAGGTGGGCTGGCAGGGGAGGTTCGACCTGCAGTAAAATTTCTCTTCACTTTTCCATGTAGTTCAAAACCAAAACAAAATAGTTTGCGAACATGACTTGCATTTAGTGCAGAGTGCCCTGGGTGAGGGTGGGAAGGTGAAAAAAACCTATTTAGCTAAATGTAAAAGTTTTTGCTTGGTGATATTTTTTGTTTTGAATTTAGCATGAATTAAGAAATGGTTGAGTACCATGAAAACAAAATTAAAGCTTTCATTTTAGGTCAAACTGGATGTTTCAGTTGATTGAAGGTGGGCATTTGCTCCTTTTTCTCTCATTATACTGGAAAAAATGTTTCAGGTCAACACAAAACAGCTCTGTTTTGTTTTCCAAATGAAGTGAAAAATCCATTACGCTCACAGCTGTACCTGCAATATCTCTGCTACTCTGCTTCTGAGGTCCCCTACGGAGCTGTCAGCAAAACACAAGATAGAAGACAGATTAAACTGGGGTTTTTTTGTGTGTTTCTTGGTCTTGTAGAGAAGAAGGTGAGCCATACCTCACAAACCTGAACCTCCCTCTGGATCCCACTCAGGAGTTTTAGAAACTCTTACTCTGACTCTTATCTCTAGAAAGGGTTCAAGCCAAGGTCAGGATTTTGCCCCTCATCTGGCCTCATACCTGTATTTTTCAATGTTTGTATTTCAGGGGATGTGGCTTCACCCACGTTACTGCAGGCCATGTTAAAAAAAAAACAGCTCAGGTGAGTCCACAGGGCGTTTCTGTTCCCTGCCTCTGCCTACCCTTGGGTCACTCCTCTTGGCCATGCTCTGATGCACCTTCCTGCTCCCACCAGCCTGTGCATCACCAAGGTGCACCCTGGCATCACTGACTGTCAAACCCCACTGACACCCCAGCGCGGGGACTGGATTTTCATGCTGGGACACGTGGGATTTCTTTCATGCCTTGGTGAGACAGACTTGTGTTAGGAAGCCCTGATTAGGAAAAGAGTGTTTGTGTGCTTTCAGAGTGGCTGGGTTTGAAGAAAGCAGCCTGTGGTGCAGCTGATTAGGGAGGTTTGTACATCACGAGCATTTGGATGCCTCTGCAATCTGTGCATGGCATGGGGGAGGAGCTTTCCCATGGGATGTGTTTGTTCAGTTGGACAGTGGCTACAGGTTTAAAAAGGTAATTTAATAAAGTAACCCCATGCAAATAATCCACAGAGTCAGAGAAAGACGCAAATATCCATCTCTCTGCCTTTCAGTAACTCCTCTCTGTCTCCCTGCTCTCCCTTGTGTGTATTGGGAATATTGCAGGTTGCAAAAAAGTCAGAGATGTCTCTGCTTTTTACAGCCATTTTGCACCCTACAAATACTTCGTTTCTCATGCTAAGACGTAGCAACACGTTCCTGCATTTGCCGTACAGCAGTGCTAGGCTATTGCAGTCTCTCTGCTGCACTGCCTTGTGCCATCTTCTGGTGAGTCTCTCTCCTGCTGGAGCCGCTGGCCCGGGGCTGCTCTGCCTGCAAGACCACCCCAGCAGAGGCAATGACAGATTGCCTTCTGAACTCACTGCAAGCTAGGTGAAAATCATTTCCCCACTCTGTTAAACTTGAGAAAAATGGTTTTCAAGCTGTTTTGCTTCTTGAGGAGCAGTCCAGTGTGTTTCTACCATGTTCCCGTTCACCTCAGTGCAAAATGATGGGAAAGTGGGTGGAAAACACCGCCAGGTGCAAACCTGTAGATGAAGCCAGTCAAAGTTTACAAGGCGGACTGAAAACAATTTTTTTTCCTTTGGGCTGTGAGAGCCCAGGCTGTCTGAGAACAGCCTGATTCACATCCATCTCTCTCTTTTCAGCACCCCTTGGTTCATCCTCATCACCTGTCCCTGCGTGCAATAAATCTCAGCGAAGAAGAGTAAGCTCACATTTGGGCTTTGCTTTCTTCCCTGTTTGCACTCAGCGAAGGGACACACACGAAGTGACACCTCTGAGCTGGTTCTGAACCACGAGAAATGTTGCCAGGAGGCAGCATGATTTTCTGACTCTCTTTCCTCTTCACTGGGCGCCGGAGGCTCCGGCATGGATTTACTGCCTTGTTCTCTCTGCTGTCCATCGGACTTCACTTTAATGAGCGCTTGGGGGGTCATTCAGCATTACTTTGCTGTGCAAAGGGGCACAGCCTCCGTTTAAGATTTAAGACCAGAGCCCCCCTGCTGCAGGCTTGCCCCGACCATAACTTTCGCTCTGTGGATAACACTTCGGTATAAAACCCCTTCAGGAAATTTAATGTGTTTTTGCTAGCTTGTAATGATGCTGTGCATGTAGGAACAAAACTATTCCGTGAGTTTTTAAGTTATGTCAGGCTGGATTCATCAGGGGAGAATTAAATTTGGAGCTGTGTGTGGAGTTTGCCTTGCACCTCCTGAGCCTAATCAGTGGAAGCTGTAAAGCCAGGGACAGAGATCTCCACTTGCTCTGCTCATCCAGAGCACAGAAAGAGGGAAGAAATGGTCCAGGATTTGGCTGATGTCTATGTTTGCCTTTTGTCTACATAAGCATTTGAATGACAATAAATATCAAATAGTTCTAGTGATAATTGCTGGGTTCTGGTATTTTTAGAAAACTATTTGTAGAAGCAGAGGCAGATCTGAGAACTTCTTTCCAACAGGCTCCTGGAGACCAAAACCTCTCACATGTTTTAGGAAGCAGCAGTGGGAAATGCTCTGTGAGCTTCTTTTCTCTCTCTGCCTCTTCTTATGTCTGCTCACGGTACCTTTATCTTGACCTTCGTAAGGGCTTCCATATTTTTAGTTTCTTACTTCTCAAATGCCTCCTGTCCTGCTTCTCTTGTCTAGGGCTGCGTCTTCACCATGACGCTGGTCTTACTCTGTGATGAAAGGTCTTTATCCTTTCTCTTTTGGGGGAGAAGCTATGGGTGAGATACAACAGTAGATGGGATGCTGCAGAACCACTACACATCCATTGCGGCTCCTCTCAGGCTCATGTGGCAATTTTCAAATGTTATTTTTGTCCTCCAGCATGGCAGGGAGGAAGGGGCCTTTGAGGTTCATCTGACAAGAAGTCAGTAAAGTCAGGACTGGCTATTGCAGCAATGCTTTTGTTCCATTTACACATCCTATAGTGAAGAGGCCTTGTACAACAATGTCCTAGAGATATATGATCTTCCTGGATACGAGATGTTGCTGGTTTTTTTCAGTTGACATCTCCCTCACGCCATGCACTGCATGTACTCACTGATGGCTTCAGTATCGAGGATGTGCTCATAATTTTGGGGAGCAGGAGAGGGACTCACAGGAGCTCCAGGCATCCCTTCCCCCTGTGTCTGTGAATGATAGTTGCATTGTACCTGGGAAGTGAGCAGCGTATTAGACATAATGAGGGTTTGGTGCACCCAGGTATTTTGCCCTGTCACTCTCTCCTGCTTTCTTTTTGTGTGTGTCAGCAAAGGAAAGGCAGGATTTATAGTCGCTTCTCATGGCTTCCAACACCTGCCCGTGCAGGGGAGGCTTTGCTCCTGTACGCAGTGCCACGCAGAGCATCTGTTTAACAGAAGCTGTTACACAGGCTCTAAGTGATGAAAGTAAATGAACCCTATTTTTAATAAACTTGAGAGTAAAGTGTGAGAGAGAAAGGATGGAGAGGTGGGTGTGGGAGAGAAAGAGCAAGAGGAAGTGAATTCCCAGTGATCATTAGCTGGCAGACTCTCTTTGACATGCAGGTCTCCGCGAATGCGCTAGTCGAAAGTTTAGTGGTGGAGACAGTATACCTAATGGGATCTCCCGGGAAGCATCCTCTCGCCTATGGATAACAGGCTGCGAGACAAAGCTGTCAGCTTGTTCTGATTTACTACTCTCTTGCAGCAGGGAGATAAAAGTTTGCACTTCTTGTAGCAAAGCAAGCAACAGGACTTCTGATGGCAACGCTACATCAAAAACCAAAAAGGTATGAGTGACTTGAGCCAAGCAGGATAGGGAGGGAGAAAAATATACAAACTAAAATAGCCTTGTGTTTTAGATCCAGAAAATGCCTAGTGCATCAGACTCATTTACCAAGAAGTATGTCCTATAACTCTCCAGCTCAGTGGCTAGAGGAATGACTACAAAACAGGCTCTTCAAAAGAAAATCCCCACGTGAAAAGATTATGTATATATGATTATTTATTTCTAATCAGGTTTCTAGATGACAAGTTGTCATGGTTTAGAAATTTTTACCCTCAATATGACATGGCGAGGCGAGTGTTAAACTCTTTGCGGACTCCAGTTTTATGTTGTTCTTCATATTTCCTGTGCAGCCTCAGTCAAGTGAGTCCTTTGCTCCTCTCCTCCCTCCCTGCAAGCATCGATTGTGGCATGTTCACAGCTGGACAGGCTGTTGTAGAGATGTTTGTTAGAGCCTGAGGGACTAATGAACGTGACAGTAATGGAGACAACAGAAGTAACATGGGAAGAGTTATAGGTTTGCAAGTGTGGCTACCTAATGTAAGGTCACAGCTCCACATACATTACAATCCCCAGGAGAAGCACCTTGCTTCTAATTTTGCTCGTAGCAGTGGCTAACAGGAATGAAAGGGCCAGAACCATAGCCAGCTCAAGGACTTTAGTATTGCTGTAGGGTCTTGGCTTGAACAGAGATAGATTTTTGTTTGTAGAGCAAAGAGTGGAGGGGATGTGCTGGTGGTTGCTAAATTCACAGGCCACCTCAGCCTCAAAAAAATCCCTGAGACAAAATGAGTGTGAGGCTGGAGGTGGTACCGGGCCCAGCATGCAGGGCTGGATGGACACTTCATCTCAACCTCCATGACTTTTCCTGCATCCCTGAGAAAGACAAGTATTAGAGAAGATATGACAAAAATCGAGGCCAGAGAGAGAAAACAAGAGGCCAAAGGGGAGGCCAAATCTTTCTGTCCTCATCTCTCGACTTCTCCAACAGCATGTCCTTGGGGAAAAGCAGAGGATGGGTATAGCCATCTGTAAGAGGGAGAGCTGGGGGTGATCTCCCCTGAGGGAGTCACTGAAGGAAACATCTCTGGGCAGGTTCTCGGGTCGGCTCCCCTGAGTCAGTGTCATTGCTCAAGACTGCTGACACATCCCTAACCTCAGGTTTCTGGGATTTATTTAGGTTTCTATTTTATTTTAAACTGGTGGCAAGAGGGGACTGCTGTACAGATGACTCTGGAGCCGAACCAGTGTGCAGAAACAAACAGGGAGTTGGGAGACGTTTTTCTCTCTAATGTCATCTGGAGTCTTTCTGGAGCTGTCTATTTATCGCCAGTCTGTAGGTCCACAAGATGATGAGATGGATAAAATGGGATGATAATCTTGCACTAGAAGAGAAAATATCAACAGACCTGTTGATTTATTGCCCTTCTCCACTCAGGTGGATTTAGGGGTGAGGAGAGGATAAGTTTTCCCCTACCTTTTTTTGCTGCTCTTACATAGCCATTAACTCTCCAAGGACCGTGACTTTCATTTCCCATTAGCTTTGAATTACTCAGTCTGGGATTGATATGGAAGGTGATTTCACGAGGCAAAAAGAGATGGGAAGAAACCTAACCTTTATTTAATTCTGACTGTGGCTGACTTAAATTCTACCCTTTATCAGGACTTGCATCAAAGACAGACTGGTGGGGATGCTCCTATAGGCAAGGGGAGATGACAGGCTTGCCTAGATGGTCAAGGATCAGTCCTGTAAGGCAACTAGAGTGCCTGAAAAAGTTCATCAGAGGTGAAATCAGCATTATCTTCACGATAAGGCCTTTGGTAGGTACAGCCATGTAACAAGAAGATGAATAGTACACTGCTTTTTGTGTATAACTGTACAGTGAACAGAGAGCTTTTTCAATCATTTTTAACTAAGGTTGCAAGTATCACAAACGCTTAAACCAAGAGGGTTTAGGAATGGTTTTGATTCTTCCCACAAATTCACGCTTTCCCTCTCTCCTTCACCTTGAAAGAGTGCTTAAGGACACAAGCGTAATCACTGCTTCACTTGGAAGAAACAAATGGCTCCATGTCTACTGTGTGCCCTCTGAAGGATTAAAGTCTCCCTCTGAACTGCAATAGAGATCCTCGAGGCTGGTTCCCACACCTCACCACCCATCCCTCACCCCACTGTACCAGCACGCTTTCAGGCAGAGAGCTCAGGTGCCTCAGAAACACTAGTTTTCACCTTTTTTCTCAACAGAGCTTTTTCTCCATGAACAGACCGTGAATTCTGTGCTAGTTTCTGACATTGTTGAGAGCCATGCACAAACAGGAATCCATGATTAATGTTTAAGAGGGGAACTGGCCCACATATGGCAGTCGAGTAATGGTGAGATCTTCACCCACGATGGACATAAAATGAAACAATGAAGCAATAAAATAAATCAGGAATGGGAGAGAAGGTGAGAGAATATTTACCTTATTTTCTTTCAGTGTTTGCTTTCCTGACTTTGGATTAGAATTCCTCTTTCTGAATTGTCTAGTGCAAAACCCCCAAAAGTTCTGAAGTTGCATAGTTTTTTGCAGCCTGAGAAGCTAACTACACCAACACAGCTGCCTGGTGGTTAGCCATCCTGACTGTGTTGGTGGGAGAGAGCGAATCCTGGCTTCAAGTAGTGGCGCTCAGTCAAAAATGTAGAGGGACACTAGAAATTAATGTAGTTTATGGTGTTTGTAATGGTTACAATGAACATTCGAAAGTGCCATCAGTGTTCAGTGGCTCATAGTTTGCTCAGTGAAATTGTGGTTGAGGCTACTTTGCATGCACCTATGCTGCTGATTACTCTTTTCTTCCCCTTCACCAATTAGGATGGAAAAGATAGAATTCATGTTAATTAAAAGCTAATTGATGACAAGATGACAATACTAATATAACAGCTCACGTTCCTAAGTAACAACGGGCTCCTAAATACCGCTAATCCAAATTAGAAAAGACAACATCAGTGTTCTAACACCTAAAAACTGTTCTCACTAATTGTTGGAAATGATTAAAAGGTCCAGTTTGGTTGTGATCTGGGTGTGGGATGGTGTGGTGAATCACTATAGCACCCAGCGTGCGGGAGGGGTAATAGCAGGTGAAACTCTGCTTGTTGAACGCTAACAGCAAGAGGGTCTCTAAAAACCCTTCCATCAGCTGGGGGTGCCAGCAGGAGCAGCAGCGATACCAGCACTGTGTCTGTCCCACGCGTATCTCCACAGATGAAGCTGAATCCCTGCAGTGATGAGAGGTCTCCCAGTCTTTCCCCGGCACGGGGAAGAGCTGGGTGGGGACAGCTTGGTAGGATGAGATTTGCAGCTTCTACTGCTGCTGCCAAGCAAGGAGGGATGTGGCAGGGAGTGATGTTGCTGGGGAGATGCTCACTGCCCCAGAATGGATGCTCCCTTGTAAACCCTGTCCTGAACATGCCAGTGAACAGTAAGAGCCAGCTGGGCTTTTGCGGGCTCTGGCACAGGCGCTGCGGGCAGCAAGTCTGTAAAAATGGCTGCTGGCAGTCCCCTCCCTCACCCAAGCGTGCAGCTGGCTCTGCCTCCGGGCAGGGATGGAAATCACAGCAGCGCTCGTGGTCTGTCAGAGCAGCTTTGTCCAAGCTTCCTTGGAGCCTCCCTGACCCCCTGCATGGTAGAAAGCCTGGCAAGCCATCCCCAGCAGGGAGGCCAAAACAGTTTGTGCCACTCATTGGCTTCCACTCTCCCTCCCTTGCCTCTGCCAGGCCAGGCAGGGAGCCAGCCCGAGTCGCGCTCTGGGGCCAGAGTGGGGCAGGTTGCAGGACACCCAGCAGACATTGTCCTTTTGTTCCCTTGCATACTGTTCCCTAAGCCCAGAAGCCAGAACCTCAGTTAGTTTTGGGGTAATTTCATCATCACTGTAATCTGCAAGCTCCTCCTGGTCCCTCCTCGCTCGACTGCGAGCTCCTTGCTGGAGATGCATGTGACTGGCATCCAAACCTGCATGATGGAGTAGCCCCGACATCATTTCTGCATAACAAAGATCCATTACACGAAGGTAAGGGCTTTGACGGACTGAGACGTTTGAGTTAAAGAAGAATTAATTCTGCTCCGTCTTTTTCTTGGTGTTTGTTTTTTTTGTTTCAATTTGTTTTTTATTTATTCTGTGAATCTGTATTCTCTTGGTGAAATATCCATGACTGGTAGCTCTTTCAGCAACTTGGCAAGGCACCCAGAGTTATCAGGGAGGGTCTAGGATAAATCTTGGGAGGGAAGATGGGGAGTCAGTGGTCACAGTCAATTCGGATAACAAATCTACTAAGCCACCATCCAAGGAAGCAGAAAGAGATACCTAGGTAAAGATGCCAGGCGAGCCCTGTAAATAAAATCAAAGGAGAGGACAGATGAAATGTGCTGTGCATAGCACAGATTTTGTTTCTGACAAGTCCATTTTGTAAGCAAGATTTCGTGTTTCCTCTGAGTCAAAAAGAAGAGCTCATCTAGGACTAGTGAGCTATCTGGGCTTTTCGGGGGGATGGTCTTCAAGTTTCTATTCCTCCCCCACATTATACTAAACCCCCAAAACCTCACCTGTTTCAGCAGATCTGCCTCTCCTCAGAAAACCCATTACAGGCTATGTAATAGCTGAGCCATGCATAAAGTCTGCCCTGGGACCTGAAAAGACGCCCATGCTGGGATACGACCTACAGCATCGCGGAGGGTAGTGCACAGATACCCGTCACTCTCTGCTTTATGTGACAAAATACTCTGGAGACAGATGTACAGCATGACAAACTTTAAACAACAGCAAGGCCTCTTCGGTCTCTCTAAGCACAGGACTTTGCAGACAGACGAGAAGGAGGACTATCTTTCCTGTGCTTAGCTGAGACAATGAATGGTGCTGCTGGGTGCTATCAGGGTAAATCTGCTCTGATTTATGGCAAAAGCAAGGTCTGCAAGTTTTTCCCTCTGTTCCCAGGACCCTGTGTGTTGTGTCAGGAGCAGGGAGGGGTTGGAGAGTGAGGTGCTTTGGTTTGGCTGCTCTCACTCTTGTGGCTTGTTGTGGCTCGTGGGAATTATTACACACTGCTTTGGGATCCAGCAGTTGTAGCACTGTGTAAATGTCAAATAGCCATATTTTTTATAAATGTTCCTCACACCCAGGCTTGAAATGGCTTCAGAACTATTCCCTGAGGAGTTTGGTTGCTGTCCTACAGATGGGAAAATAACTGCTGGATTGGGACTTTACCACGACCGGGCAGCACCCATGGGACTCTTGCACGCTGCTCTGATCTAATCCTCATGAAGTCTGACCCTTCCTTTCAAATGAAGACTAATCCATCAAGTCCTGATTGTGAGAAACATTAGCCGCTGACAAATGCGGTGTTTTCAGTGGTAATAACAGCCTGATTGATGGCCGGGGCTGGGGAACCGCAGCTGGCAACTCTCCTGCTGGCGAGCTGGTGGGGCAGGATCGGGCAGCAGAGCTGCTGTGCCCAGAGTTTCCAAAGGTGAGGTTTAGCATCTACGTGTGGGCACTGGTGGGGAGTAAAAGAGTTTTTCTGGAGCTTCCCTGCACAGTCCATCATTTTTGGCAGGTTTGCGACACTGTCCGGCATTCCCAGGGCTGCTACGGGAAAGATGAATAGCCAGGTGTGGCTGCCTTTTGCTGCTGAGGTCCAAACTCTGTTGCATTTAGGCTCTTCAGCAAAGATAAATAAGCTTTGCGGTTAGATTTTTATTATCTAAATAATGTAAGAAAAATAATTCACTGATCTGTTCTGCTATAAACTATAACCATGAAGATGGACAATGTTTTAGAAACGCTAGGCAGAAGTACTGCATGCTCTGTTGAGTTTTGCATTAGGATTTCTCTCCCCTGTCTGTAAGTTTTTCACACTCACTGGATTATACATTTGCATGCATTATAACGAGAACAGCTACAATCATGATAGATTTTTTTTTTTAAATCTCCTTATAAAAATTTTAAAGGACATAAGCAAACTGTCAAAGTTAGAAGGGAACATCCCTTTTCTGGTCATGTGTTTTCATGTCTCTTGTGGTGGAAATTCAAAGTGAGCCCGGGCTGCAATCTATATTCTGCAGGCAGTTGTGGTTGACAGAAATAAACCATGTGGCGAGGGTGTCACATGAACTGAACATAAACATGAATTAAACCCTGCAACTGTGAAGGAACCAGGGCTGTTGAAAAACTAGTACTAAAAATGTAAATTTAAACTCTAAAAGAATGGATTGGAAGTAGATTTAATTGCCTCAATAAAGGGGTAACATGAAAATTATGGGTGTCAGAGAAGATTAAATATACTTCAGAAATCAGAATAGACTGTTAATGTGTGATGGATGAATGGCAGAAGCCTGACAGAAGGCTATTACACTGATGTAATTACATAGAAAATATGGATAAGTGGTTAAAAAAGGTGAGTGGAAGGCAGGAGCTCTTGCTGGGGTACAGCAGGGTCTTTGCATGGTGGTATGATCTTGGACTGAATCTTCTTCTGAGCAGTTTGGTTGGACCACTTGGTGTCCCACCCTTGCTTGGGTCGTGGGAGCTGTGTAACCGTGTTTGTGTGGCTGGGCAAATTAAACTGTTCTTTGGAAAGTGTGCTGTATTACTTTCGGCAGAGTAGGTATCAACGTGCGTTAGTGTTGGCAACTGGGACACAGGTTGGGTGTCTCCACACAGCACTATGTGTAGACAATCTGGTGGGAGAGGAGACAGCTCAACTAATTTTAGACACCTACCTCTCCACTGTTTAGTCTCCCTTTGCAGTCAATAGAGAAAAAATCCTAGCTACTTTTAGACTGCAATTCATCTCACTGTTTTTAGACCCTAAGCATTTCAATAAGATGAGGAACAGCTAAGGAATGACTGCTTGGCTTTCTCCAGAATGCACAGGCCTAAACATCGGAGGGCGTATGGTGGAGATGTCAGGGTTAACACGTGTGAGGTTACAGCAGTGTTGTGAGCAGGCCAGTAGCTAGACTTAATGTAGCTACGGATAGGTCAGAGCAGGATGGCAGCTCCTGCTCACTGAAATCTTGTTCTGCTTGTGCTGTAGATGATGTCTTGCTGATTGAGAATCCCACTTGTGCAAGCACAGCATGTCGAAATCACTAGAGGGAGGTTCCATGACAATGTGGCTTCTGCGGTCCACCTGCAGGTAGAGGACGCCTGTCACCAGCACCCCTAGAGTGACTGCACTTGGTCAGTGGGAAGTGTCAGAGGCTCCCAGAGCTGATGAGTGCCACCGTGCTGGCAGGCAGAGGCAGATAAATGAAAGGCTTTGAAACAAAATGCTGTTGCCAGATCCTTAGAAATTTTTCTAATGAGGTTGTGTCCAGCAGCAGGAGCATCGGAAAGCACTTTTGCCATGCATAAAAAAAAGTTTCATGCCATCTCCTATTTCCATCACTTTAGCCAGCACCCATTTTCCAGGAAAAAAGAATTCGCCACCCCCACAAACCAACAAAAATGCATCTGTTAAAAACAGGTATTTTCGAATATGCACGATTGAACTTAGAAACAAACAATTAAGTTTGGGGAGGAGGCTATCATTTCTTACTGACATACTGATACAGATCAAAATGCAAAGATAACAGACAAGGTAGGGTGAGCAGTGGGTGCTGGGCGTCTGTCTGCCACAGACTCACAGTGTGACCTTTGCCAAATTATTTAGACTGTGAGTACCTTGGGCCATCTTGGCAGTAGAAAATACGTGTGCTTATTTACTGACCATTCAGGGAAGTGGCGGAGCTTAAGTATTCAGTGTTTAGGACTCATTCGTGTAATGGTAAGATCAAAAAATGATGATTTGAAAGTGTAGAAGTTTATTCTGATTAGATTAATTGTACAACTTCTCCCTGACGAAGGGCTCCCACAGGAGACTGCATTACAGTATGCTGTTTTTCATAATGCAAACACAGAACTCTTTCTGCGCACAGCAGGTCGGTGAGTTATCCGCGACTGGATCTAGCTTAACTTCAGAAAAAGTGTGAATGTCCAGAAAGCCAAGGTGTCTGCTCCATGAATGGGGCCAGCTGAGGAAAGATGTCATCAAGTGAACAAGACTAGGAGCAGCCAAACAACTTTAACCATGGGAACACCTCAGAAGCTGAAGCCTTCTTATTTTGCAGGTGAGTTTGCTGTGGCCTTGCAGGCAGTCCTCAGGGGCTGAGCCTTCCCTTTGAGGTGGACTTCCGTGAGGCATCTTCATGGCAGCACAGGCAGCAACACACTTCATGTTGACTACAGCTTGTACAGCAACTGTTCATTTGGAAAGGTTTAATGCAGTATCAGACTATAGGATTTGGGGAAAAAAAACAAAAAACAAAACCTAACCCCAAACCCAAAATCTCTTATTTTAATCTATCTCCCATAATTCCTTTCTGAAACTGCAGGAACTGGCATGTAAACATCAGGAGGCACATGTATATACTGGCTGTATAACTCCGCTGTTGTCCATCTTTTTTTCCTCTGTGCATATCTCCTCCTCTTCAATTTTAGGGAAATCTTTTTATCTTTGCCAACCGATTTTCTCCTCTATTTATGCCTTTCCTGACTCCAGTGCGGGCTGTCAGCACTACGCCAGAGTCACTCTGCCTGTGGATTTCCTGTATTTCTTCAGCTACTTCTTAAAGCCCATCAAAAGCTGCCATAGGTAAAAGAACTGTGGGAAGCCTTAATTTGGGAAGTTTTTAGAGCCGCTTGCAGCTTTTTTGCCTGCTGCCATGCCTGACAACTTGAACTGGTGGAATTATTCATTGGAAATCAAGCATTTGAGGAATATAGCTATCGATTGTTCTGAATGATTTATGTATTATTTATATTGCTGTAGCCTCTAATGACTCCTTATAGATTGGGGCTCTACAGTGTTCAGCTTTTCACACAACTGCATTAGCACCATATATTTAGTCGAAGATGGTAAAACAGGCAGGTGTGGTTCAGGACAGGGAGCCCAAGGTAGGTGAAATCTTCCATATTTGGTGTGGTAAGTGACTGTCACAGTGTGACCTGCCCTGCTGTTAGTAAGTCGTTTGTAGGCATCTTGTCGCAGGTAAATTTTAATGAGATATTTGGAGGAGGACAACAGGCTTTTGCATTCCTCCCATGGGCAGCATGGTAATATGCCAAAAAAAGAAAGAAAAAGCTTGTTGGAAAATGTAACCAACAGGCAATAAAAGCTGGCATTATTATCAGAGCAGAAGGTGGGCTTGATATTTTTTACCCTGTCTGCAAGCAGGTTGCCTTTGTTGTTGTCGAGCTGCTCATCTCTTACTGTTGCCTGTTAAATGCTGAAGCCCATCTGCGCTCTTTCACACACATTTTAACCCAGAGGCTGGCTAGCAAAATCAGGCTTATACATATTAACAGTTGGTTATTCAAGCCATGGGAGAGGGCCCCAGCATTGCTCAGTGCTGTTTTTGTTGCCTGAGCGCTTCCTAAGTTGCACGCTTATCCCAGTCCTGCCTGCTTATGAATAACTCAACTAGGATTGAGCCTCATATCTCATGTGAGATTAGTGAATTGAACTTTTGAAGATGACAGGCAGGATCCTTACTCGGAGTACTCTCATTTCAGTGAAAAGAATTCAGCTTTGTTAAATTGCTGTAAAAAAAAAGCCCAGTTTCATCCTGGAAGATTAGCATATGCACATAGGTATCACTGAGCTAAAGGGCACTAAGACCAGACCAGGGACTGAAGCAGATCCCAAAGTAATAAAAGATAGATGACAATAGCAATAAACTGGTAAATCTGGTTTAAGTAATATTAAGGAGTAGCTTCTCTGATGCCTCATTGGCTCTGCCCAGGTGACCAGCAGATTTGTTTCACGGGTGCTCTTTCAGCAACTGAATATAATAAGTCATGTTTTCAATTAATACCAAACAACAGTATTCTGGATATATAACAAATCCTCCCACAACTTTCTGAATGTTCAGTATTTTCACTGAGTTTCAACTCTGGGAATACTCATATGACAATTACTCCTCCCAGTCGCCCCCAACTTTGCAGCTTTTCTTTCAGTGCAGGAGGTTTCACTGCCTTGGCAGGGCCTTTAGTAAAGATATTTTTGTTTACATGGCTATTATGTTTCTGTCTTCCATCAGGCATCCATCTGGCTGGGTGGTCATGAAAGTATTAATCATAGGAGTGTCTAAACACCCACTCCAGAATGAGAATTTCAGAAATTCAGTGCAAGGAGATTTTACATCAGATTTCACTGCTTCAAAATGCTATTGATTTTACTTGAAGAAGAGGACTGAATGCTTTGAATGTTTTAATAATTTCACCTTTTCATTTTTTGTACCTATTTTCCAAAGCTGTAAACTTTGGTCATTTCAGATGGGTTTTTAGTGACAAAACATCCTAAGCATCCTTACTCTGAACAAAGCTTAAGTATGAGTTTAACATATGGAATTTAATACACTTCAACAAGGGAAAAAGGTTTCCAGTTTGAAAAATCACAACTCCATTGGGTTATGAACTCCCACATGCTGAATACTTTCTGGAATTAGGACCTGTGTGCTGAGACGCCCACCTACCAAGTAGCTTAATACAACCATAAAGCCTGTGCCTTTTTTAGCCTTTGAATTCATGGAGTTACAGTTTAGCTATAAGCTTTTCTTGTGGGTTTTTTTTGCTTTGGTGTATGTGCACTTTCTAAATTGTAGCTATTATTGAAAATAATATAACATAACGGAAAAGGGATTATATGCCAGAGTTGCATGTATTTAATGAATACCCAAAGGCCATGAAGAAATATTTTTGACCCAACCATGCCCCTGAATATTGAGTTTTGCCTAAAAGCAAAGATAGATTTGAAACATAATTCAGTAGCATCTGTTCTGCTGCCGTCCAGCAGCAGGCGAAGAGGCTTTTTTTAAAAACAAAAGAAAACAAAACCTGAGATGGTTGAAAGAAGAGCAGAGGGCAAGGAGGAGGCTGTCAGAGGACAGCTGTCCATCTGCAGGTCCTGTGGCAGCTCTGCTGGCTGCTTCTCAGGGAACCACAGTGTGAAGACTCAAATGTACTGTTTTTGAGCAGCAGGAATCCTTTTGTCTGGGAAAGAGAAAATAAATGAGAACCACAAGGCAGGACATTTATGCAAGGGACCTAATGTGGAATTTGTTTATGAAGAGGAAAACCCATGAGTCAAACTAAAGGGAAGGAAATATGAGAAAGCTACAGGGCTTAAGCCAGATTCTAACTATCGGAGACCAGGATGGCCATGTGGGTCATTTTCTGGAGGAAAATTATCTCACTTCAGTAACTGAAGGTATTTGACAGAAGAATCAGATTTATGTAGAAAAACTCAGTGTCCTCTGAAAAAAAATAGAACTCACCTCAGAATCAAAGATCGTATGGCAGCACAGCGTTCAATATCCATGCAGCGCAGGCCAGCGCTGGTGCAGGACCGTACCTATGCATCCATCAGACTGCCATTATTGGCTTCACAAGCTGAATTCCAGTGCAGAACCAGTGGTAACACTGTGATTTTCATTATGCACCACTTCTCTTGGAAGGAAAGGACACAGTGGTCCTCCTGGAAAGACAGCGTAACACGTTATTCGTGGTGGTGAGAAAAATTTAGAGTTTTATGTAATTTATCTCCTTTGGGGCATTCTGGTAGACATTCAGGATATGCTATTTTTGAACAAAAAATAAAGAATAAAAGCATCACAGAAAGAAACCTTTTTCTGAACAGCTTTTCTGCCTATCTGGCTCAAGCTCAGAGAAATATTAGGAAGTCCCAAAGAGATTAATATACTGTGTGCAAGATCCATGTTTGAGGGTACCATGAGGCGTTGTAGATCAGCCCAGCTCAAACAGAGCAACCAGTTTTGCCTGACAACCAGAAGTCCCAAGCTGATGTGTAACCCAAATATCTGCTGGTGCATCAAATCCGCTACCCGAGTTGGGTGTTGCCACATGGGATCCCCAAAAGGATTGTATTGGCTTACCCGTAAGGGCTGCTTTTGCCTTCTAAATATATATTTGTTCAACATTGTCCCTTAAACCAGAGCAAAACCCCCTGCATAATTTGGCATCATAAGAATAATGAGTTCATTAGGAAATGCTGGATGGATTAAGTCATGCATAAGACCTGGTATTGTAAGAAAAGAGTTAAACAACCCATTATATGACTATAATTGGGCTTATAGGTATTACAGCAAGGGAGCACCAAAAGGTGATTTCCAGTTTGGTTAAACCCTCCCTGATTCCCTCTGGCCACAAATTATCATATTTTTTCTCTGAGTCAGACCTCCCCTATGTTTTCAAGCTCCTGTAAGTTCAATGCAATTATAGTAATGTCTAATCCTCACACAGACCACTGAAGTCCTCTTCTCTTTTTTTCTTCTTTTTCCTTTTTTTATTTTACACAAGATCATTTGTGAGATATTTACTGCTGAGAGCCTGATCTTGGCTTCAGCTCAGCTGATAAGTAGGCACAGTAAGACTTTCAGATTAGAAAGACAAATAAATATTTGGAACTGATTAAGCTAAAAGAAGGTTCAATTGTGTAATGTTCCAGGGATGATTTAAATATATGCAGCCAAGAAACAGCAGAGAGAAAGTGAATACAGCAGTCTCTTGGTCCGAGTGCTGCAGAAGCTGATACAGGTGATATGAGATCACCTCCTGGTCCAAGATGCTCTCACAGGGTGGGAAAAAAAATGTTGATTTAAATGTCTTCAGTTTGTTTAAACTGGCAAAATTGTACTGAGCCAAAGTTGATGGAGTAAATCTAAAGTATACCAGTTGAATTCTGTCACTGGTTTTGTTGTTTCTTCTTGCTTTCCTGAATATATTCTACACATGCATAGTGTGACAGCTGGCTGAGAGACAGAAGAAGTAACATATGTTATAGGAAGAACTCGTGTTTAATACAAGATAGATGCACATTTCAGCGCTTAAAGTGAGCTTCCACTGAATGTGCAAAGCGGATAGCTGCATCTGCAGATGCATTTGGTGAAAATAATGAGTGTGCAAATAGCACGTATGATTCAGTACCTAGTCTAGGAAATAGGTCAACATGATCTATCACTGTGGCCTGTGCTTTGTGCTGGTCCTGCAGTAAGTGGAAAGCTTCCAAATAGCTGACATATTGGCTTTTCTGTCTTTTAAAGGATACTCCATATTCTGTAATAATAGTGGCATATGCAGTCCATGTTCCTACCACTTTGCATTGCCCTTTGGAGGGCAGCAAACAAACCTTAGCAACTTTCTCCTCTTTTTCTTGAACAATTCCTCAACACGAACTACAATCATCCTGAAATGCATTCAGTAAATCATCTCTGATTACGCAGTTAAAGAGCACTACTGTATATTGGTCATTTAAAACATCTTCAAGGGTTTCATTGATGAAGATTTTCTGGAAGAGTCAACAAGAATGATGTATTGAATTTTGAGTCACTGTATTCTGAGTGTTACATTAGAACTTAAATCAGATCCAGCATTTCACAAGGAAAGGAAAACAGAAAAGTCAAGTGAGATAAAGGGCTGTTTATCCATAGGAAGACGTGATATGTTTAGCAAGAGCCGCCTTACAAAAGGGTTAGCTGTTCAAAATGCCCCTTAAAGAAGATACAATTAGAGCTTAATCGTTTCTCTCTTCAGTTCAAAGCTCCCACATCTAAGTTAATGAACACATATGCCAAGTCAGCCCTGTTTGTGCCTTGCTTATCTTGACCATTTAAACAAGCTGGCTCTTTCCTAACATTGCTGTTTACAGAGAATGCATATCTCTGCATGGGGGCATTGCTCCTTTTTGTATGCTGGATTTCACTCCGTACAGCGTGTTGAGGATCACAAGTAATTTCTTCCTTCTGAGGAAGTTGTAACAATTAATTTACAAATAAGTTGATAAAAAGCTAATAGATGCTAAATTAACCACAGGAGGGCTCCTGATCTCTTCCCTGAACCATAGGAACACGGTGGAAAATTACAAGAAAAAAAAAAAATCAATGAAGAAAGAAAGTTGGAGTCCATAAAGTTCAAGCAAGGTACAATTGTTACTTGACACCAGCATCTTCTTACAGAACAAATTAGTTTATTAATCAGTACAATGCAGCACCATGTGTTTGAGGCTGCTGCATGTTATGGAGATGCTGCAACATGAAGTCAAGCTCTCAAAAGCCATGTCTGTACTGGTAAATTAAATACAGCCAATATTACTGTCTGACACGGAGGCTGGCAGGCTCATCTCCATGCCATACCACTGTCTTCTCCTTCCACGTAGGCTGCTGTTTGCAGGATGCTTGTTGAAACAGCCGCAATATGTTAAATCACAAACCCTTCATGGGGATTGCCTAGAAATGGGTTTGTTAACCTGGACCAAAATTAAGGACTGCTGTACATATTTTTGCCAGCAGGTATCTGCTAAGAGAGTGTGAGGAGGGAGGGGAGGAGGCAGTGGTAACACCATGCGGAGCCATGCTGGAAGGCTGGCTGGGACCTGGAAGCAGCACAGGCTTCTTGTTAGGGAGCACTAAGCACTGATAAATTCATAATGTTTCTAGGCTCAGAGACACATTTGTTGCATTGTGAGGCACAGACATGGCCCTGCCTCTGAAAGTGGCTCTTTTGAAGTGCTGTGTCCCAGCCTTGTGCATGCAGACTGTCTTTCTGGAGTCAGGCTTTTCCCTTTTCCTCCCCCATATTAGTGTTTCTCTTTCCCTGTTCCATGCACCACACTACATTTTTCTCTTCTGCCATTGCATCTTCTGGGGGAGCAACTTGCTGAGGCCAGTGGTTAGTAGTGTCTGTGTCCTTAAGGATGTGGCCCTTGATGCTGGCCCGTTATGGTCCGTTGGCCTTGTCCACTTTAAAGCGTGCTGCCCTTGGTGCAATTTTGCTTTGCACCTGCAGGTAACTGAGTGCTTTCCTCTTGATGTGCACATACAGGACATACAGATGAACATATATGTATATATTCACACAGATACTCCCACACATGCTGTGGGCTGTTAAGCAGCTATACATCTATGCAGGCATCTCACTAGGTATCTCCTCAAATCCAAATGATGGTTGCTCCAGGTATGGTATTTCTGTCATTTAAACTTTCCTACGGTCATATTCATGGGAGTGTGTGCTATGGGTGTTGTCGTGGTGAACCCTCTGTTGCCGTTTCCCAGCACACTGGCTCAAGGCAGAGTGCTGATCCAGCAATATAGGAGCACAAGGTTCCCCATGTGTGTCAGTTCAACACTTAGGAATTGATGCCCATCACGCTTCGTCAAACATATTGTTACAGACTGCAGGAGTTGCTCATTCAGCCCACAGCCTAAAGTACCAATAACACCTGCAACACCCAAGGTCTCCTGAAAGCAGTGAAATCCAATCCCCGAAGCCTTGTAGTAGTGATGAGCAGAAAATCACAGCAGCCGGTGTTGGAAAAATAGGAATTCAGCTAAAGCAACAGTACCTTGACAACACTTGGCGCTGCAAACATCACTTAACTTGACAAACAACCAGTAATAGCTAGAGTGAAAATAAAGGGTTAGGTAGGTAGAGAGATAAAGTATGAAGAACATGCTGAGCAAATAACAGCCTTTTGAGAACCAACATTAGCATAATTACTAAACATAGGTAATTGCTGAAATAGCATTTGCTGGCAGCGTTTGTGTTTCTAAATGCAACACTTTCTCTCTTCCCTACGTAATCTTCTGCTAGGGACTATAGAGTATGCTTATGCTCTGCTTTTAGCACAGAGAGAGCTGGTACGGAAATTGGCACCATCTGAAAGCCGAGGGCATAGGGAGGAACAAAAACACTTAACACCATGGAGTCCGACCATTCTTTTTAAACAAGGTTGTCATGCTTGGGGTGACATGCCTTGTTAAAATCTATATGTTATACCATCAACTCAGCATTTGTCCCAGCGTCCTACTCGATACTTGATAGGATTGGACGTTCTCAAATCAGTTTCTATTGATTTCTAGCTGCTGAAATAGGATAAGCATGTGACAGACACAAAGAGTGTTTAATACAGCAGATCAAGCCATTCCAGCACTAGAAAACAACTTGGCTGACAAAAAAAATCACAACCAAAAACCAAACAATAAACCCCACCAGACACAAATGCAGTAGCATGCGGTGCATAAGCAAAGGTCCTGGCTACAATCAAAAGCCCTGGCTGGTTCTGCTTAAAAAGGCTTTTGGCCACAGTTTTGATGGAAGAGCAGGTGGAAATTAAAAAGGGGAGAAAAAAAAAAAAGCAACAGATGAGGTTACATCTGTGAAGGTTGTAGGGCTGATCTGCAATTGTTTACAACTACTGTATGTGACCTGGGTACTGAGATCATGCTGTACAGCCTTACTGCGTCTCTTACTGTATGCTGGTTTGCAGGGCAGATAGGAAGCTGTCAGAGGCAATAGCTGGCTTCTACCTAAGTAAACTACTCATAAATATCATGTGGAGGGGAAAAACTATATATGCACTATTAGCTGTGAAGATTCGTCTGGAGAACAGAGGTACAAAAGGGACTCGGTCTGAGTTATTTGAAAAGAAGCAAAAAAATGATTTGAAAGTAACTGCAGAGAGCAAAAAATGGGATCATGCAAGGGTGGCTCAGAAAGGGCAGGATGCCACAGAGACAGCCCCCATGGAGAAGGCTGAAGTAGTGGGGCCTACTAAACCTTCAAGGTGGTGGTGAGACACAAAAAAGCCGTATGTAGAGGCAGTTCTCACTGGCTAAAAATATCTTTTTCTAAACCAATTGCTGTGTTCTTGTGAGGTTGGAAGTTGATATCCATCTCTGCACCACTGACCATGGCTCACTGAAGGAAGATATCTTCTTGCCAGTCTCAGATTGGTGAGCTGAAAGAAGTGGGCGTCATCCTGGCATAAACAGGGAAGGATAGTGGGAGCGAAAGCATGGAACAAAAGCTAGAGTGAAACCATGAGGCTTTCTGAACCCTGCCTCATCAGCTCCGTGGTGAGCCCCTCCAGGCGTTTCACCAGCAACAAAGCAGACATGTTTCATGGAGCATAAACTGCACTGTCCTCGGGGACAACTCAAGCCATGAAAATTTACACTTAAACATTAATTCCTCAGAGGAAACTCCAACACAATAAGCGAGAAGCATGAGGCCATTTGGTGATCCATACATAAACAAGAGCTAAAAAATGGCAGACCCTTCAAAAATAAGCCAGAAAAGCCTTCTACTGCCTAACCCTGTGGTGGCATTTAGACAGACTTTTCTTTAGGCAAGAAGATCAGTATTTTGCTGTCATTCATTATGGATTTACCAGTTTTGTATTGATTTTGTTGTGGCCTCCTATGTACTTTAATTGCTGCAATAGAAAAACACGTTGCTATACATGACATTTCCCTTCTGAGAAGCTGGCAACAGAATTGCACAAACCACTGGTAGATTCACTGATTTCCCTTGTGAGTCAGTAATAAAATGATGACTGAAACAGCTTGTCCTTCTCTCTGTTCCAAAACAGCTATTTTTTTTCAAGAACTCTCACTAGCTGTGGATTTAAAAACAGAAATCTTCCTAATTGCTGGATAATATGGTAGACTTTCCTACAGTATTTCACAGTTATTAACTCTGAGGTTTTATTGATTTACTTTGAGGGACAGTGAGTGCCTTTGAGCAAGCAGGGTTGCTCAGGCTGTGGGTGAGGTCCACCCAGAGTTGGCCAAGGGCAATGAGGATAATTGACAAAGTGATTTCTGGTGCTCTCATCGTTAGATTAACACGTGGTGCAACTCTCAGTACTGTAGGTTGAAAAAGAAATGTTTCCTTCCTCTGGGATGCAAGCCACCAGCTCAGATGCAAGGCTTTTCACCTGGGAGATTTGCAGCAGCTGGAAACCGATATGGCATGGGGTAAAAATGTCACAGTGTGCTTGCAGCCTGAGGAGTAGATAAGACTGATTAAGCTACCCCATCCTATTCTTCTGGAAGGGTTTTCTTGGGTGATGTAGTTTCTAGAAGTTCTTCCAGGGCATTTTCGGCTGTCCCAGCTGAGCAGACTTCATCTCCCTGAGGACCTGCCATGCCAGCAGAAGGCATCTGCTCACTGAATACCCTCAGGCTGACATGGAGGTAAGAGAATAAGATCTTATATTAGTATCCCTGTGCTTTCCTCCCTCAACTTTCAATATTTTCAAAAAATAATATTCTAATCTTCTGTGTTTAGCCATCTGCTGACACCCTTTGAATGGGTTTCCATAGCTGTGCTCTTCTTGTTGTGCATTTCCAATCCTGATGCCTCTTTTTTGTATATTTTTTAAGCTGTGACCCTGGTAAAGCTGATTCCAGTGAAGGCAGACAGGAGGTAGTTCACCTCATTGAAAACTGTGTCAGAGTTAGAATTCATGACAGTACCCACTGCATGAATTACTATGGTAAGAAAAAAACCACAGAATTCTTCCCTCTAGCAGCTTCTTTGTGTGCATATTTAGGTACCATAATGAGAGGTGTTGCAAGAAAACATAGATAGATGAAGGTGTATGAGGTGATCCATAAATATAATAAATTCAGTGTATCCATAAATAAAGTCTGCAACAATCCTGTGAGGTAAGTCCACATTACAGATATTTTTGAGATGGATAAACTAGGTTCCTGGAGAAGCAGCTGGTGACTATTTGTCTAAGCAGCATGTTGGAAGTAGGGCCTGGGCAACTCCTGGTGGGATTTTAGAAGTGGCAAGATTGCCAAGGAAGGAGAGGGTTTGTTAGGGATGGTCAATCTGATCAGAAACAACTGTATGCAATTAAGCAAAGTAAAATAGGATCTGACTGCTTTATGGGTGTATCGGGATTTGTGTGTGTGTTTTGTGGAGGCACAGAATCCTTTTCCTAAAAAGTATGATTGACCAAAGTGGCAATAACATGCTCTGTCCAGAAAGCAGAGGTGGGCTGAAGGAAAAATAAAAGTAGATTCCTTTGCCTTCTGCTGACCCTGCTTCAGATCAGACCTGCTGGAAACCTCCTCCAAGTGTATTTGCAAGCTGTTTTGTGTGGCAAATTTGTCATAGCCCAGCTAGTTAATGCAAGAAAATCTGGGTTGGTAACAGTTCCTGAAATAAAACCCATCTTGCCAGAAGAAGAAAGTCTAAGAACAGAGTAGTCTGGTTGTATTTTTTTCCATCATTGCCTATGTACTTCTCAGAGACGTGTAAACAAAGCCAACTTGTTGATGAGAAATATGTCAATCAAAGAGCTGCTGAATGTTCTGGAGACAGTTATCACTAGATGTTTTGACTAAATGTCTGAGAGCTCATGCTCTTGGGAAATTTCCTGATAGATCTGAAGATAAACACCCAAGCTCTTGGCATCTCTCCCGACTGGATGAGATCTGAGAACCGATAATTATTTACATTTAACCTGTGCACCTTATAAAACTTGTGGTGCATCTTTTAGAAGGCAGCATTGGAGCATTGGTGGTGTTTATTAAGGACGAAGTCCCAGTGAATATTTAAATTCTGCCAGACTACTTGTCTACATTTCAGATCATATCAGAATAAAAAAATTACACTTTGTCATATGCATCTATAGCCACTTTGGTCACAGTTGAAATACGGAGGCAGAAAAACTAGATGAGTGAACCTGTTCAGGAAAGCTCTCTGGTGGGGGGTAACATCACATGCATTTAGTGAGGCAGCGAGAAGAAATTTGGTATTCAAAGCAACTTCTGTAAGTTTTCATTTAAGTCAAGTGCTTAATGATCCCCTGCTGCGAAAGGTCCCCTGCTGCGAAAGGTCCCCTGCTGCTACAGTTCTGTGCTGCTGAATGATCCTTCATTGGGCAGAAGTCTGCTAAGTCCCAGGCTTAAGGCTTCAGAGAGCCAAAATGAATTGCTAGGAGGCTGGCCTCAAACAGCAAGAAGATGCACAACCAGGCACCTGCAGAAGCACCAAAGCGGTGAGAACCGCATCACTGCTGGTGGTCTTGCTGCTTGCTTTTCTGCACAACACTGACAATGGGCAAGGTTCGCCGTGATCCAAAGCCTTCTCCCCAAGCAGGAGGGCTCCTGAGCAGTGACATCCAGTGCAGCAGCCTGGGACGGCTGCTTGACTAGGACATGGGGCAATGAGGGCTGTACAGGACAACCTCTAAGAAAATAACACCTCCTTAATCTGACCAGGAGATGATTTTTTTTTTTTTCATATTTTTCTTTTGGTCAAATTCTACATGTGAGGACATAGGCAGTGTCCACTGCACAGAAATCTTGAGGAATGGCTTGAACTCAGAAAAGGAATCAATAACCAGATTTTTTTAATTAGAAAGCTCAAATTTTCATCTCTGCCAGCAGCAACCTTTCTGATTTATTTGCCAGGAACATGCACAGGAGTGATTCTTCCTGTCTTCTGGTGACAACAATAACAATGCATAAGTGGTTTTGTTCTCCAGGTATGCTCATTTCAATTTTACCTGTTACAATCAGTCTTTCTGCCATAGCACCCATCTGACTGGCAGAAACATAAGCCCACACAGTCCATACAGTATCAAACATATCTGCGAAATATCATGCCATTAACCAACATATCACAGATCAGCACAAGGGATAAATACATTGAAAATAATGGTTTGCCCATGAGAATTAATCAGTCTCTGTTCGTGGGAGTAAATGACTGGATGACTTTATTCCTGCAGCCTGTAGAGTTTTGTAATTCTCCATCTCATCCATGAACATATTACTGGCTTGCTCAGACTCTGCGCCTTTTATCTCAGTTAAGTCAACAAAATACAGTCTGGTTCAGAGTAAGCTATTGCAGGTATACAGTGCATTAGCATAAACATCATTGCATAGTACCACAGCAGGATAAGTATTTCATCTGATCTGCAAAATAATTTTCTCCACCAGAGCAGACAGAAGTTCATGATGGTCAGTGTGGTGTGCACTGCACTGACCATCTGTCTAAGGCAGCCTGGTCCATGGGGGAAACGATGCTGGCACTATTTATACCCTGAAAGCATATCTCTGGGTGGACACTGCTTCATCGTGTGTGTGTTTGTGGGCATGCATATATATGTACTTTCTTGTATGTATGTATGTGTGTATATAAATAAAACAAAGGCTACGCTTAAGCCCAACTCCAGATCACTGGAGGAGGAATTTTAATGACAGATTGGCTGAAGAACTAGGCTCCCACTTCTGTACGTTTGTAGTTTAAGCAATCGCTTCCTTGTTTTCTACAAAAACCCACCAATGTGTTAAGACTTCTCATAACCTGTCAGGGAATCTAAGAACTTGCCAAAATGAATTAAATATACAAATTTAGTGATTCTGTGCATAGTTTTCATTTTGGTCATGAGCTCACATGTTTATAGCAGAAAAATTCCCGCTCTGCAGCCTGTGGGAGCTCATAGGAGCCCTGAATGCCTGGAGTGCCCTCAGCACCTGGCTTCCAGGGAGTAAGCACATGGGCAGCAGCAGATCCCGTTTATATGCTTCAGCTCCAACAACCCACAGTTGGAATAGCTTCTTTTCATTAGCCCAATCAGTCCCAACCTGGCAAACTCAAAAGGAGGGAGGGAGATCACTGCACAAGCTCAGCTAACAGTTCACACATACTGCATGTAATTAATTACACCGCATCTTCCTAGATGAGTTTAAGGAGACTGGCTCTCATTTGTGCTCTTCTATATCAGCTGTGAGTAGCAGGGATGATCCAACTGTCCTCATTATATCCATAACACTGGTTTTGGATCTTATTCACAGAATCACAGAATGTTAGGGATTGGAAGGGACCTCTGTGGGTCACCCAGTCCAACCCCCCTGCCGAAGCAGGGTCACCTACAGCAGGCTGCACAGGACCGCGTCCAGGCAGGTCTTGAATATCTCCAGAGAAGGAGACTCCACAACCTCCCTGGGCA
>Ga0065711_1003620_pt1 | contig 56852 bp, 43 predicted proteins | sample Hoacrofraction12_FD_59098 | JGI IMG/M metagenome (GOLD analysis project Ga0065711, IMG submission 59098) | Hoatzin crop microbial communities from Cojedes, Venezuela - Epithelial fraction 12 v2 (version 2) | ecosystem: Host-associated > Birds > Digestive system > Esophagus > Crop | place...
CCCCCCCCTTTTTTTTTTTTTAGATAATACATTTTTGAGCATATTAGCATTTGGAGGTTGGTGTGTAAATGATCCTGTTCTTAAAATCTTAGTGGCCTCCCTTAACAGTCTGAGAATACCAATGTTTATGAAATTTCTGCCAGCTTCTGAACTTGCTGAGAAGGATGAGGGTTGGGGTTTTGTTTTGTTATTGGGATTTTTTTTATATAAAGTGGAAAAAATGTGCTGCAAAACATAAAAAGGTAATATCCAAAAGTAGCTGTTGGTTTTAAGCCACTCATATCAAGCAAGCTACCTGGTTTTTAATGTAAAAAAGCAATATAAAATGCATTTCCATCTCATGAAATAAAGATTGTGAATTCGCAGGTTTTTAACTCCATGGGCTTTCCAATTTGCACACATTGGGGTTATCTTCTTACTTATTTATTCCAGTGAAAGGAATTTAATGTGTATAATACTTCCTTTAAAAATAAGAAACCGAAACCTGGGAATAGAGTAACTGTATAGCTGTTCTGTTCTGTAGGGACAATACAAACATTACGGAAATATTACTCAAGTCACAAAATTGTCAACATTTTCTGTGTTTTGCATCTTCTTTTGGTGTTGTGGATGCATACTGTTTATGCACTGCTTTGAAATGTTTCTTTACTTGTAACTCAGAGGAGAAAAACAATCAAACCTAAACTTTGTGTATGTTCCAAATAAAAGGAAGTAAATGCGTGCTTCATAATTTATAAAAGAAATAATTTGAATCAAAAGCATGTTTGAGCTTTTCAACAAGAAAATATTTCTTCTGTTTGTTTTTCCTTTTTCTCTTGCAGATTTAGCTCTGGTTGGCCTTCACTGGCAAATGGAGATGAGATCCATAAAAGGGTGAAAAATATTTTAAGGACACACAGTGCTAGACAGCGCCTAATATTTGTAAGTTTGAGTGCAAACTAAATCCTTTCTTTTCTCCAAGATGACTGAGGAAGAGAACTGTGCCTACAGTCTTGGATTTATTATAATGTTGTCCTTTGAGGCACCCTTGATTGTAGAAATATAGAACTGTTTCATACCGACTTCAGTAGCCCGCTTATGTGTAGCCTTTATGGACAGCTGGTATAGGTCACCCTCTCACGGGGTATAGAGGACAATTACTTTTTGGGGTTTTTTTTGGTTTGTGTTTTTTTTTTTTTTTCCTTGCATCTGGTTCTCCACTTCCAATTTAAGCAAAAAATGTTACAGATCTGTAGAACATCAACGCTTAACTTGTTGTGCAGCTGCGCATCAGCAGCTGCTTATGTCCAGCTGTTTGTAGAGCTAATATTTTTCTTCAGATGTGTGCTTTCTTCCCTTAAATACCTGGCTTTCAACAAACAGATCTCTTCATCTAATGAGATTATGCCCGGGATCTGAGTATTTTGTCCTTGAATTTGATGGAATTTTGAAGCGTGGTCTTCATCTTTGAAACATAAAATTTTTTGCTGCTGCAATTTTGAGAAATCCATTTGTGGCACAGTATCTCCCTGGCGAAAGCATTTTACAAACTAAATGACAGCATTGTTCATCTGCAAAGAATTTAGGGTCTTAAGTATGAGATGAGGTAAAAGAAAAATAAGGTAAAAGGTTGTAAGGATGAGAGGCAGATAAGATTAAGATTAGGCACTCTGATGAAATTACTGGTTTTGTCTGACAATCTAACACACAAACGTTACTGATCGATTAGAAGAGGCATGAGTCTCTCAGAGTCAAGAAAAACATCTTTTTGGCTTCAGTTTCTCCTCTTAGAAAAAGGAGTCTTGACAAAAGTCTACTTTTGAATGTTGCTGCAATTTTAAGTTACTGCTATCCGCAGCGTCCACCTTGCCCCTCTGACATCGTTTACTCTACCAGTGGGAAGCGTGATAAAGCGTACAAGAGCCCTGGCCTCCCCACCTTGCACTTCAGCACTGAAACGGCAGGCGTAACGCTGGTGTGCTGGCGTGTGAGCTGTGCTGGCTGCGATGCATTGCCTCCGCTGGCTACGGTAAACCAGAGCAGAGGGCTGCGGCAGAAATGAAGGTTGTTGTCTCAATCCACTGCTGCAAGATGTACTGAAGAACATCTGTCTTAGCTCTGAAGTCTCAATTTATTTATTGATGTATTTATTGCCACAGATTTAGCCATCCTGGGCAGCTCCTTGTGTTGGCTGTGTGCTCTCTTAATCTGATTATTTTCTGATTTCTGTTCAGTCTTCATTTTTAGCTTTGTTATTGTGCTTTTTGTTTTAAACTCTGAAAAACCTTTTCCCATGCATGCTAAGATTGTTTGATCTAGTTCATGCCGTACCTCCTGGAGTTTGTATACAAATGTTCTGATCTTGTGAGCTGCTGCCTTTCAAACAGAAGATGCCCATCACATTTTTCTGTGTTTCAGCCACTCTAAAATAGGTACAAATCATGTCAAATGCTTCTCTGATGTTTCAATGAACTTCAGGTAACAAACTGGATTTCATGACGGTCCAGCACCTACATGTAATGAAAGTTTTCACAGCCTGAACTATCTCCAGTGGTCCTTGACTACTTTCCTTGAACAGTAGGCCATGACTTTAGGATAAAAGATTTACTAGTTTGTTAGGAGAGCTGGAAGGCCGGTTATACAGTCTCTCCATACAGTTATAAAGAATATTAAATATAATAATGGATAAAGGAGAAGTTGGTAATTCTCTTCCTGTTCGCTTATTTTGCTTATATAATTCAAAACATTCTAGTCTAGAATGACTTACACCTACGCTGGTATTCACTTGTTACTGCAGTATTGCACAAATGCACACAAATTTGCTGGCATGGTGTTAGACTCTTGAAGCATGCTGCTTTCTGTTGGCTTTCTGTTAGCATGCCTTGTCACTTCCAGTATCAAACACTTGCTGAATACTCACAGGGATTAATAATCAGAAAGGTACTTTTCTGTTTCCTCTCCTGCTGGAAAACCTCGTGCTTCTGCCCTAAAAATTCCAGATATCAGGGTATTGGGTAAGATTTTTTGAGTCCTTAATTAGCAGCCTGGTCAGAACAACGCTGGAGAAGGACCGTTTTTATTTTCTTTCACTGAGCAAAAGGAATGGGAGGGTGTTGCAGAGAAGTCTCACAGTGCTTGGTAATTGTGTGCAGGTAACTTGTGAAAGCTGTGCTAACAGCAGCTGATCTGCTTTAAAAAAAAAAAAAATCAGGTCTGCTTGCAGCGAGTACCCTAAAATACACCAGGATTAGTTGTGCTTCCCCAGATGGCCCAAAATCTAGGCTGCATTGTTATGCAGTGGATGGACGAGGTAAACGGGTCAGTTTGAAAGCGAAGGAATAGTAAAGCAAGTGCACTGGCAATGTGGTGACTAGATTTTGGCTCCAGTCTGGGTCCTCTTGCAAACTTCGGAAGGTTAAACAGTATCTCTATTCTGTTTCATTCCAAAGAGCCTTCTGCTAAATAACCTTTCCCAGAAGCATCTGCCTGTGTTTTCCAAAATTTCATTTCCATAGTGCTCTGTAAAAATAGTATGACTGGAGCTCTGCTGCAGATTCCTTAGGGTGTCCACTGTAGCCTTCTGCTGTGACATTCTGACAGTATTGTAATGTTTCCATCTTTTTTTTTTTTGCTTTCTTTCCAGAACATAATTTGCCTCTGGCAAATGCTGCAGTTTTATTTACCACTGTACCCCATTTCCTCTTCAGTGCGTTGTGGTCTGTGGCTGCTGAAGGAAGAGTTTTCCTGTTTACAAATGCACTTATTAACATGTATTTCACCACAATAAATTGTGTTGGGTTTTTCCTCATCCATACACCTGCCGTTCAGCTTGCTCTGCATCTTATTGCCATCTACCACTATATTTATTGTCATTTCTTCCAGTTTTGTGTTACCAGCAAGCATGATTATTTTTCCTGCAGTCTTTTTTTCCATTTTTTTTCCATAGCATGAAAGATGATTTTGTTTACTAATCCTTACAGCAATTGGCTTCAGCTAAAAGCATGCCTTAATACACCTTTTAAGTAGTGTCTTTGCTATTCAGAGTAGAGTGAGCGTGGTTGTGTGTGGTGGAATTTCTACCATCTTACTCAGGTGAGCAGCTGGCTCCCTTCACGTGAGGTTTTTTGTTTCTTACTTACCTAAAAGGGCAAATATGGGATAACTAATGTCTAGATAGCATATGGAAGGTATGACTACTTTCTGGCGACTCCTAAGAATACCACTGAAGGGTCATTAAGTGCATCATAGATATTTTTCAAAGTGGGGTAAGGATGTGCTCAGCCCTGTATATGGTATAGAAGTATTCAGATATATAGGACGCTTCTGTCTGGTAAAATGCATTAAATGGATAACAATAGCTCATTATAAAAGCTAATAAATAATAAGTTTTAAGTGGTTCTTGCACTCTTCTGCAAGAAACAAAAGTAAGGCAGTGAGCAGTAGGTTTCATACCATTTAACCAAGGTGTTTGTTGGGGATTATTGAAGCTTTTGCTGTCTGCATAGTTCTTTGGGTCTACACTGTCTAGAAATTCTTTCCAGTTTATTACCTGAAAATTATTAGCTGAGTTGTACTGAACTTAATTAAAAGTGTGCATAAATGGCATTTGGCTCATTACACTTTGTCCCTTTCTCCCCCAAGAAATGTAAGCACTTTAATAGTGTTCTACTAAATGGAAAGAAAGTATTTTTGAAATGAGATCGTTGTAATCAGAAACCAATGTAATGAGAATTTGATTTCTGTTTTTTTAGGATGAGAGTAACACGTCAAAAGGAGACTTGACTAAGACAAGAGAATCTTCGCATAAAGCACCCTTATCCATGAGTGGACTGCAGAGCAGGTAAGGAGTTTTTCTCTGATCAAGGCAAAACAGTCATATTGATCATGTTGTGCTTTAAATTTAGCTAAAAATTTCTCTTCCTATTTTGAGGGAAAAGGCTTCTGTAGGAGCTAGTCCTACCAAGCTTTTTCACCTAAAAAGCAAAATAGTGTTCTATCATTATGCCTTTCATGCTGTTTGGCAGTGTCTGTATAGTCTTCATAAAACACTGATTTTGGAACTGGGCTTGATCATAAAACTGATCCTTGGGCAGTCAGTTTTGGATTTTATCAACCAGAGAGCAAATGTCACTTTAAAAATAACCAGTTGGTTATTTTTTCTAAAAACTGTGGTAGTGCAAAAAGAAATTGAAGTTTGTTTAGTAAAATAGTTTTGGGCTGTTTTATTGGGGGTTTTTTTGGTTGGTTTGTTGTTTTTTCTTTTCCTCCCCAAACCACATATTTATAAAAGAGAAGCATCTTATAAAACACAGCAATATATATACTATTGTTTGGTGATTCAGCATGACATGTTTCAGAAGATACCTTGGAAACCTGAGATCTTGAAAACTTGGTTTATGTAGGTTAATTATTCTGTGTACTCCTCACATATATGACTAGGGTTTCATTCGAATATTTTACTTAAAAGACACCAATTGAATTGATTTTGACAACTTCTGTAGTAGAAGTTCTAAATGTTAATGTTCTCTATGTATGCACACAGTATTTTGTAGAATGTTCTGGGTACTTATTGGAGGAAAGATACTAAGTGATGTAAAACATTTTTTGGGTTGTATGACTTTTCTGTTTTTCTTTCTATTAAGAGAGAAGTCCTAGAACTGTGGTGCCAAATTTGAGAGGTCTTGACATTAGGGAAAAAAGCTTTTATTGTGATAATTAAATGTGATGCAATATTTTGTAACAAATGCTTCCCAAATCACTGCTGTATACCACTGGAGGGAGGGTAATGCTGTATGGGCAGCATAGTGAGCTTGCAATTGCTAAGCTCTAAAAAAGTTCATTTATGATTTGCTGGCTTTTTTAAAAATTCCTGTAATTTGTAGTCAGCTCTGCGCAAGGGATCTAGTTAGTCTTAGATTTTCCAATATATGTGAAGTTGCTACTGAAGTTGTTAGTATTTCTATACCTGTGCTCACTCCTGTATTCTACATGTAGCCTTTTTGCTCTCTTATCCTTTGTCCTGACAGCTGCTGCAATTAAATTGTGTACGATGTGTTGGTGAGAGAGAAAGTGCAAGTTTTTGTTTTGAGGCAGCTTTGGGACTTTGAGATTTATGCTGAAACTGCAGACCATGAAGAAGGAAAAAACAAATCCTAATGCTACAGAATCAAGAGGTGATGGGATATGAAATGTGGCACTCAAGTTGGGAAAGGACTGCTGCTTCGGTTTAGAGGCCGGCAGCACTGGTCCCCTTCACTGGAGGGCAAGACATAAAAGGACTCGAGAACAGTCTGATTGCTGAGTGTTTGCCACAGTGCTTCTAAACAGGATACAAGGACGGAGACAAGAGTTCACAGAAGGACATGGTACTGTCGACCGAATGTTGGCAGTATATTAGATGATTGAAAACCACTGGGAGTAAGGAAAAGGTCCATGTTTTTTGAAATATTTAGTATATGATTCACTCAGAAAAGAACTTCTGGGACTCTTAAAGGAGATGTATGAGGGAACAAAAGCATATGACAGGTATTTCAGAGCATGGAGTTGCGTGCAGAAATCCTACTGTTAATATGATTTGTGAGTGTAATTCCCAGATTGCTTAGCTCAGGTTGTCAGCTGGTTTCCAGCTGAGACAGGAGAGGGACTCTTCTCTAGCTTGGCTGTATCTTTGTCCACACCAGTGCTGAGTATCTCATGTGCAAGGAGTGGCTAATGAAAATACATACACATGCACACACACACACACCTCCCTCCAAAAAAGAAGGGGAAATGAAGCTTATGACTTTTTTAAGTCTTTGTCAGTACCAGCATAAGGAACTTGTGCAAGTTACTGTTTCAAGTCTTTCCTTTACTGCAGTTAAAGTGGTTGGATTTTGAGTGTCTCTATGTAGATGAAGCTTTTAGTAGAAGAAAAGGCAAGCGCAAGGCTGACTGCAGGAAGTGGATTCCAAGGAAAAGAGTATCAGGGCTGTTTGTTGTTTAGTTATAAGCACCGCTTCTGGTGCCGTTGCCTATTTGTGGGCCTGGGAATTCTCCATCAGAAGCGAGGTAACATGAACTACAGAAAGGAGGAGGTAAGACTTTAGTTGTTGATGGGTCTTTTCTAATTTTTACCCAGGCCTGTATAACTTTTCTATTGATTTTGCTGTTTGGTAGGTTGGTTTCTTTGTGTCCAGACTATGGAGCACAGTTCACCCTCTCCAAGATGATAAACAGGTTTAAACTTGCTTCATGCTGTTAGATGTTGGAGCTTCTTGAAAAAGTGTGAAAGTAGCCTTCTTCCCTTTTTAATATTAGAGCCACGTGGAGATCATCTTGTTGTTGTTTTATGTGGTATAGCTTGGCATCACCCTAATATTAGAATGTAAGAAATCTAAAAGCAGAAGCTATTCCCACTTTTGTTTTCCATGGGATAGTGGAAGCTTGGAAAAGGGAGTTTAAAAAACTGATCCTACATCTTCCTCTTCTTCCTTCACCATTTTCCTTTCTTAAAGTGAAAACCTTGTGTTTTGATGCAGCTAGGTAGAAGTACGTTTGGGAGTTCTTTGACAGAAGGTCTCTTTCAATTTTGTCACAGGTGTTTACTGATATTAACATGAGGATAAAGCTTTAAAGTACTGGTTTGACCATAGCAGATTAATAAATGATATGTATATAAGAAAATGTAGAGCTTCCCTGTGAAATGTGGTCAGTTTCCTAGGTGAAGATGGTCACTGTGAGCTTCACATTTCCCGTTTCGTTTCCCAGACTGAGAACATTCACAAAAGGCTGAAGATAACTCAGTCCTAATTTTTAAGTGTCTGAAGTGCCTAAATCTCTGAGCAGATGTGAAGAATGTCACCTCAGTAATCATTGTTTGCTTATGATTTTTGAGCTACTTGTTTCATGCTTTATTACAGGAAAAAGGCTCATTTCATTATATGACACAAGGCTTTTATTTTTCAAAGTTTCAAGAGAAAGCAAATAGTCATGAAGTTTAGATATACATACTTCAGATCTGACAGTGTTTTGGAATGATTTTCAGAGAATAAATTTCACTTCACAGATCTAGGAAAAAATTTCTTAAAGCAACTGAAATATGAGACTGTATTCGTGTTTAGTATTAAAACAGTGACACAGAAGATGGGGTGGGGAAGGAACACTCAATTGCTACTATATCATAATGTATTTGGTAGAATACTTAATCCAAGATGCTTCTGATAGAGCACTTTACAGCTGCAACCACGGTAATTTAATATACCTCTGATAGATTGTCTTAATATTGAAATAGCTGCTTGTGGTTGCATTTTGACCTTCAAAGGACACAAAAATCCTACTGTGTTGCTGTTGCACAGGCTTAGTACCTGGTCACACTGCCTGTCAAAATACAGCAAAATTACTGCACGCTCTTTGAAAATTAATTCTTTTTCTATTTGGGAGGTGTTAGCAAGTGCACTTGGATAAATGGGGGAGAATTTGTGTGAATGAATAAGGTGGGGCTCCGAGTTCTTAGAAGCGGCTGCAGTGCAGGTTTTTTATCAGTTTGTGAAAGGTACTCTCTGATTAGCAGCTCTACATTTGGAGTTCTGCTGGTTTTGTGCTTCTGATTCCTCTCCCTTATCTTGATTTGATCATTGTTTCTTACCTTCTTTCTGTTGACAGTTCACCAGTCCAGCGCAACACTACTGTTCACTTGGATAATGGTGAATATTGGTCTAGTCGTGCAGCTGTCTACAAAGGGAAGCCTCACAGAGCGATCTTTGAAGAAAGTCTCGAGAAAATATACAGAAACATGTACCGAAAAGCTTCTGGCACTGTTTCCGACCAAAAAACAGACTCCTGACAGAAATTCACCTGTAAATGCACAGTACACCGTGTTCATATTTGTAATGAAATCTGTTTTTATATAACAAATATTTGTACTCTATTTTAAGGTGTAATTATGGTTGGGCAGGATTTTGGAGAAATGGGGGTTTTGGCTTGGGTTGCCAAAAGGAAACTCCTAGCATTCCCCTGCTCCCCTTCTGCCCCCTCCCCCAAAAAAAACCCAAAACACCCAACTTGAAACCCAGCAACTAAGCCCCTCCCTGGTGAAGTAAGATGGTGTTATTCCTTCGAGACTATGAAAAGATAGTCATTTGAAGACTAATAGGTCTGCTGGATATTCCTGTCTGACATCAACTCAGGTTTCAGCTGCAGCCAATTCTTACTAAATAATTAAAGCTATAACATAAACAGAATTGCTTGAAGAAGCAATATCTCCTAGTGTTCAGAGAGGGGCTCTAAAGAGGAAGGTGAATGTGAGTGTTGATTTAAAAGTGTCCCATCTGGGACAAAGGGAATTGTTTTCTAGAATATTGCCTTTGGATTGTTTATTTTTGAGACCGGCAGAAACTCTGATACAGACCTATAGACGTGCTTTCGAAGTGATTTCAAGGAAGCACCTTTAGTCACGAATTTTCTAATATTGTCAAATTTTAAAAGAAACTGACCCAGCCCAGCAGCCTTTGTATCAGAGGAAAGGTCATCTTCACACCTTCTGTGCATTTGAAAGTTTCCAGGTTCTCTTGAATGCAGCCATGACATTTGCCAATATACTTGTAGTTTTAAAAAATGTGAACAAGAAAGGAGTGCAGAGGGGGAAAGACTGAAGCTAGTCACCAAGCTCCTCATATACCCCGTACAGACCTTCTGAAGTTCCTGCATCACAATCCCACCTAATTTGGAGCCTGTCCTTCCCAGCCTGCTGGGATCCTGTTGGCAGGAATCGCATCGTTTTTGCTAAAGGCCACCAAATGTTCATCAGCAGTTCAATGCTTTCCCTGGGGATGGAACCTTTTCAGCCTTGCATCGAGCAGATCCCACATTAGCAGACCAGGGCAAATTGCCCATCCATTGAAAAGCAGAATGTTTTAAAAGGGCAAGAGTGTCCATCTCGTGCTTCCTTTCAGAAAGGGGGGAAAAAACAAATGCCTGTTCTGGCTCCTTCCCTGACTGAGTGAGCAGAGTCAGTTACACCGATGCCATTTTACCTGTTATAATTGGATAAAGGATAAAGCTAGCAGTACAGATGGCAGAACATATGACTGTAACCTGCCAGCATGCCTAGATAAACAAAAAGTTGGTCTACTCTGCCTTCCTTCCTTTAATGCTGAGACAACATAATTGATTTGAGAAAGCAGTTGGTGAGCAATTATGCTAGTGGGAAGGCACGTTGAAAGGCTGTGTACTTCTGCTTCAGGAAAGGGGACTCTCAGAGGAAGTGTCTTGCATATAGACATTTCTATTCCCTGTTAACTGTTAAACCAGTTGAAGTGGATTAACACTGATAACTTCCTGTCCCTGATGCCATTTAGCACATTAGTGCTTTCAGAGGGCATTAGTCGCACAGTCTTACGCTACGGATAAGTGTTGAGTCACGCTGTGAAGTAGTAGTATGCTTTTTTTGCAGAAACGAGAAGTAAAACTTACCCAACCTGTACTACTGAAGGCGTGGTGGCCGTGGCGTATTGTGCTGCCGGGACCTGGTATTCATTCGTTAGCCTGTTCCTGAGGCCCCATATTAGTCTGTAAAGGAGTAGTTTCTTTCTCCTTGCTGCTCAGGAGAGTAGGCATATTCAAATGGATCCTAAATAGGCAGGGCACATTCTGAGAGATGCTTTTCAAGCTTTTGGTTTAAAATGGATCTACTGAAATCTGAAGGTTGCTGCAGTTCGCTGTATGTGTTTGAGCCATAAGCTTTGCTGTTCTTCTCATGGTATCCCACAGTTTTCATTCAATATTCTCTATATTTTCCCTCCACAGTATCATACTTTAGTAAAAATTAGAGTCTTTTGAAGGCTGGCTGCTCCCCTTTGGCCTAATCTGGTTCAGTGACAGAAGAACTGTTCGATTTTTCCCTCCCTGGCAATCCAGCATCGCAGATTTTAGTCACTGTTTGCTCAAGGTGTAAGAAGGCCTGAATGCTGAGGCTTTGGGTTGGAGGCCACTGTGAAAAGACAGGGCAATGTTTTTGAGTGCTCCAGAGGAATGGCTGGGGTATATCTGCTTTGATTCCCCTAGCTAAAGAGAGGAAGCAATGGTAATATGACAACTTTCAGTTTTTCATCGAAGGTGAAAAATTTTTCATCAAAGGTGAAAACTGGATGGGAGAAAAAAGAATCATACATTGAATTTTGATCAGTATGAATATTCTTACTGTGGCCTTTGCATGCAGCATAACAGCAAATGGACCAGACAGACTGTGAGAGTCTTTGGCCCTGCTCCAGCTGCGAGGGGAGCTGGTGTGTATAATGTCTTTCTGAATTAGCTGCTGCGGGGTATGTGTTTCTCTCTTGGGTCAGAGTCATTCCACAGCTTATACGCTGTGATATGGCGAAGAGTGTTCTCTTCCAAACACTGTGCTGGAAATCTGGTTAATGGAAAACTTGTCTCTGAAAGGTGACTTAAGACCTAAATTACTCCGATCTGTCCATAAAATCTGCAAGCCACTTCGTTTTCAGAAGTTTTTGGCCCCTTCCCTGTTTGCTCAGCTAACCCTCCTATTAATATGCATACAGCTCAAGTGCGCTGAGCACTACTGCGCCTTTGCTACTGCAGTGTGTGATAAGTATAGGTTCAGGCAGTGAACCAACATAGTAATAAACTGTAATTGTTTAGTGCACCTTGCCTTCTAATACAATTTAAATCCCTTCTATCAAATGCAAATTTCCAGGTTCCTGAGTGGAGCTTTAAATAGCATTTTCTATGCTCATTCCTTATCTTTTGCCATCCACAAAGTGGTCGGTTAGTGACAGTGGGATGGCATAATTCCACCCCCGTCATTTTACCTCCTAAAGGAAAGCTGCCTACTCAAATCTAGAAATAATGGGCTAGATTAAGAGCGAATTATCTGTCTCTTTCTCTTGCCCTCCCCAAGTTATTATAACCCATGAGTATTCTCACCAAATGCTATTCAGCTTCCAGTTTTGCTTGCAGTATGCAATCAGTGCAATATTTTAATCACTTTCATTTTAATAAGTCAGAGTCTGCTTCCGACTTGCTGCCTTCCCTCTTTCCTACAAATAACTTGGTTTAGTTTAGGATCTTGGGGTGGTTTTAGACAAACTACTTGCCTGTGTTCACTAGAAATGCAAATTCTTTGCTGAGTAGTAGTTGCTTTGGAAATCACTGTCATTGACCTGTTGTGGATTAAAGGCAAAAATGTCAACCTCTTTAATGATTTGCCTTATCTAAGTTTGCAACTAGAAGAAGGGAAGCTTAAACTGGTCCACCGGGGACAAGAGGCGTAGGGATGGCTAGAGTAATGGGAACAGGTAGGAGCAGCTTTGTTAGATGGATGGGCAGCAGTATTTATAGCCGAAATCTGAGCAGCTCTGAAGATGATGAGGGCCGTTATATAGATTGTGCATCACATGTTTGAATTTCACTGTTAGTTTGGAGGCTGCCAAAATGGTGAGCGGAGAAAGAAATCTACCGATAGGTGTTGGGAATCTACTTTTGGGGTAAAATAACAGAACATTTAGCTCTGCTCAGTATTAAATAGTCAGTTCCAAACTCCCTCTCATTGTTACCTCAGCTGTAAAATGGGGAGTTTGTGCTCTGTTGAAGCTTAATTAAATGACTGTGAAGTGCTTTGAGATCCTGAGGTGAATGTTACAGAAACTGTTTTGTGGAAGCCTGGCTGAAAAGTCCCATCTCATCTCCAGGTTACTAAAAAGGCTTTATTTTCATTTTCCCAAGGTTATTGTGTTTTAATCAGACAATTATTAAACAAGTCTTAATCTTATCAAGTTAGAAACCTATTAAATCTAAGAGACGGCTGAAAAAGATAATGAACTGCTTTACTACATGTGCTTTTAGGAGCTAATCTTTATGGTTGGTACCCTACTCGGCTTCTGTCTCCTGCGTGATCTGGATTCATCGTACTCATACTGATTGCTCTCATGATATCTTTTTCTTTTTTTAATACAAATTATTTTTTTGTCATCCTCATGTCTTATTGCTGTCTCTTTGTGTACTAATCAGCACTATTTACATCTCTCTTGTTCTCATCCTCTCCCCAGGAGCACGGGGTGCAACGGTGTGTGCAGCTTGACATTAGAAAAGTTTGTGTGGTGTGCCATAGGTCTGTCAGAGAAAGTAAGTTGGAAGGACTCTCTGCCTTTTCGGTCCCTGTGCAAGGAACAGCTTATTATATAATTGTGCTCTTCCTAATTTTTAAGCTTGAAAGTGTTTTCTGAAACACTGAACTATGCAACAAAATTCTTAGCCTTTTAGCAGTAGTCGCTGAACTGTATAAATCTTGTAATGTGAAATCTCTGGGTCATAGGAAAGCCTACCATGACGTTAATTACTTAGGTGGTTATGGAGTGATCATTATCAGGATGCTGAGAGTATCTTGAGAGATTTGTTTCATTGTTCAAGGAATTTGGGGAAACTCAAATCAATGAAACTTGGCTTCTTGGTTCCAGTGAAAGCAATTGAAGCTAAGAGAGAACAGCTTCTGTGGATGATGTTAATGAACTACCTCACTGACAGAAATGATGTCTGGTTTAGGTGATGATCTTTAGCAGCAGCAGAGAACCAGTCTTTGCCCAGTCCCTTGCAGTTTCAACAAATAAATCAGTGTTGTGGGAAGTGATCAAGAACACCTAATATTCCTGTTTCTGTTACACAGTGAACTATTAGGCACAAGTCTTGTTAATTGCATTGGTTTCTGCTGCTTTGTCCATGGAATTCAAAACATCGTCAACCAAAACCCTTAACAGATGAGGCTGTAGCTCCTTTTGTTAACAATGTTGGATTGCCAAAGACATGAAGTTTGTTCCCTCTTTGTCTTCAGTGAGAAATTCTCTGAAGTGCAGTGATAATTTGTCTAGATGGTGACATGAAGGAACTGTAATCTTTCTCTTTGCTTGATCCATGTGGAGACTGTTCTTTTTCTTCGTGTGTATTTCCATTCAATTCCGGGTGATTGCTTCTAACCTGGCAGAGAACTCTCTGCAGTCTGAGAAGCAGTGATCTGAGCCTTCTTCTCACCTCTTCAGGGAAAGGAGTTTGTTGCTGCAAAACAATGTCCTCTTGGTTCATAAGAATTTACTGATCCTGAGGATAAAGCACAAAAATTTTGTTCTGTGGTCAGACGTTTGCGTAATGCTGCAGAGCTGATGCCATGAATGGACAGAGCTGCCCCCAAAAGGGGGTGGGAGCCTGAGAGCGGGGGTAGACTTTGAGAGGGGTTTGGTGCATGGCACGCCATGAATTATGCGTTTGTGTACCATGAATTATCAGAGTATAAAATAACCTGTGAACTTTTAAGTAACAAAAGCAGCATTTACATTGCTAAGCAGTGGTGAATTCTAATGCTTGCATTCGTATTGTTACACTGACTTGAATTTTTGAACGTTTAGCTAATTGTGTTGTTACTAAGACTGTTGTTGTGTGAACTGTTTCATTCAGTACTCCAGTAGTAAACATTTGCTAAGAGGTTGCTTTCCCTGCCTGCCTTGTTTTCACCACAGTCATCTAGTGTTTACATACATTTTAGCCTCTGTGCCATTTTTGAAGGCTTTATTTGTCTCATTTACGTTTTTGGTTTGGATAATACTTAAATGTGAAATCCATCTGGGAAACATATTGTATATTCACGTTGAGGGGTAAAACCAGTTTTTAATTAAAATTTTATACAGCACTTGTATTTCACTTTGTCCTGTTTTATTATGAAACACTTCAATCTTCTTCCTAAAACACATATGTCTTGCGCGTTTCAAGATGTTCCTTGTTGCTCATGCAGAACCGGTTTCTGAGCTCTGTCAGCAGAGTGCCATATGTTCTGGGGTTCATTTAGCTTCTCTGGTGTTTGTGTAGGCAGCATATTGGATGTAATGCAGCTAAGCTCTGCTCCATTCTTTTCTTTGTAAACTTGTCAAAAGATGAAAAAAGCAGGGAGAAGAAAACACTGAATAATGCTCGAGTGATTTGAATTATCAGTAAGTTTTGGTAACTTGGCCAGTCAAAACTGAGGTTTCTCGTGTACTTGAGGATTTTCCTTAATTGCGGCTTATGCATAGCCCATAAAGTGGTGCATCCCTCAGTGCTACCTGGATTACACCCAAAAGAAGTGCTGAAGATTGAGATACAACCCAGGCCATTTGGAAATGACAAGCATTAAGTGCTCTTCATTTGACATTGATCTGCTACTTTAAATTTTCTTTTTTAAAAAAGAAAAGTGAGTAATAGAAGATGGGCATGTGAAGGGATTGTATTCCTCTTTGTTGTCTTCGGGCTTTGTGGAAAATAACTCTCCACTGTTTAAATGCCTGGTACTGAACAGAGAAATCCCAAGACTGATGGTGCCCTCCTGTTTAAAGGAAAAAAATGATAAAAAAAGAAGTCAATTTTCTTACCAATCCATTCCCATTTCTTCCCTTTCCCCCATAATTTTGACCATGAACCAGTGGGCACCATCAGTCTTTAATATGCTGGGAGCATGTAGGGGTGCGTAGGGATGCAGCCCTGTTTATTGATAGTAGCCGCATATTGCCAGACACTGATCTTACCTGCCGAAAGCTTTCAGAACCGTCTCGGTGACTGACAGAGGACCAGGGTAATTCTGCAATTCTGTCACTAGGGCTTAAAAACAAAAAAAGGAAAAGAAAGAATAAGGAAGTAGCCAAAAAGGAGTGCACATTAAACTGTTTCCCCTTAGCTGGGGTATGAGGCCGGAGGGAAGGGGCTCGCGTGGCTGCTCGGTACGAGCGCGTGGAGGAGCCGGGAGGAAAACTTGTGCAGTTCTGCCCTAAGGTCGGTCAGAAATAACCAGCTGGAGTGACAGGAGTGTAAACCTGCTGGAAGTGACAGGCAGCTCGGCTCCTGGGACTCTATTTACATATGTTTAAAACAAACAAAAAAAGCTGCCTTTGTTCCCCAGGAAGATCTATTTACTTGGCATTCAGCTCATGTAGAAGCTGGAGCTGCCTGCGAGGAAGGTGTAGAAACAAAGCAACTGACATTTCTGCTTTGATGTGAGGCTGAAGCTAAGGTCTGATTTCAAAATATGAAAGCAAACTGAAACTACCTCCAATTTAAAGGTGGATTTTTTAATGACCTTAAAAGTTTTGAGGAGTTTTTTTTTCCCCTCCCCTTAGGGACCAGAAGAAATTATAACAGTAATCTTACTTATAGCTGTAAGTCCACAGAGACAGTGGCTGTAGGTTAATGAAAAATTGACACTGCTACTTGCCTGTGCTTCCAGCAGAATTTTTTCTTTTCTTCAAACTGATGTGAACCACTGCACTGCGTGAGCTGGTTATGAGTCTCACATATTAAATTGAATGCTGCTTTTGTGGAAGCTGCAGGAGCGAGTCACAGCTGACTGTTTTGAACAACATTCCTATTTTGAACAAAAGCAGCAAAAATTATGGATTTCTTCAAATGGTTACCCTGGTCCTTCCGCCCACGCACACACTTGCAGAAATAAAGCCTGCTTCGTTAGCCTAAGCCAGTAGGTGGGCAGAGGAGTTGTCCCCGACGGTCTCCGTCCCGGTGCAGAATCCGGAGTGCCGCCAGCCCGGCCGGGCAGGAGCCCGGCCCAGACACCGCAGAGCCGCAGCTGAGCATCGCAGGCACAGCTGCTCCGGAGTTTTGCACGCGCGCGTGCGCTGTGACACACGCCAACACACGCTCCCCTCGTGCGGCACAGGGCTCCTCGGGGGACGCCCCGTGGCTCACAGGGCCTTCTCCAAGGGCCTTCTCCAGGGGCATTCCTGCCCTGCCTTTCGGGACAGCTTGTTCCTCATCCCTGGGCATCGCCCACAGAAACGGCACGAGCTCAGCGGCTCAGGCGGGCTGTGGTTCATCCTCTGACAACTGAACATCTCTGTCTGTTGTCCTTGGCATGGTGGTGCCATCTGGTCTTGCTTGGACAGCTTATCTGTAATATTGCACTGCGTGATATTTCAGTTTTTGCTTATGAAATCTTGGGCTGTGCTTGAATGGCACGCCGATACCTTGATGCCAGCCTTTGTCCAGATGGCACATGCTTAAATAGCATCCCCCGTGTACGGTGATGGACATGGATACGCAGAGGTGTGGGAAATTACATTTGAGACAAGGGGAGGGAAGGCATGGAGACGGTTTCAGGTATTATATGGGATCTCAGGTCAGGAATTAAAGAGCCATTGGATGTCCACAGACTTTCCTGCTCCCCTTGAAGGACTTTGAACCTATAACAGACTCTGAAGAGTGTCCAGTTGGGAGCTGTTCTGGGGCAGAAGCGCTCTCCATCTCTCCTGTAGGAGTTTCAAGACTCACTGGGTCACAGAAAGGTGGAGAAAATGCATGACTGAGGGTCAGGGTATGCGTGGGAAAAGGCAGCATTGTGTGCAGTGGAATTTGGGGCAACACAAACAAAGACTCCTCCTTGACTTTGACTCCTCCAACAAGGACATCTGAATCGTGGTGTTCCCAGTGGATTTGCCACCTCCATGGAGGAGAAGTTTACGTTTGGGTTCACCTCTCTGAAAAACAGGCTGTGGCGTTTCCTTGCAGTCTTTCACAGCCTGTAAGGGTGCCTTCATCGCCATTGCAGCAACGCTGTGCTGGGGTGGCAGCTTGGCAATCGGCTTCCTCACTCACGCTCACCTGTTTCAGGGGAGGCTGTGCAAAAGTCTCAAATTGATGCCACACCGACATTTTACTTGTGCTAAGAAACATCGCTTGCATCTGTTGCTCCCTGTGTTGCCTTCACAACACACTGTGTATCGCTCTCACTGCTCAAGGCAAACAAACTCAAAACTGTTCATACCTGGCTTTGGGGAATCACTGAGGCTGGATGACAACCTGCACATTACAATGGCATTAGTCTGAAATGGGAAAAATAAACGTACCCCATCAAATGTATATACAGGACTGTGGGATGAGAGGCTTGAATTTGTGTTTTGCATCCCCTACGTTTGTCTGTGCCGCTTCCTTTTGCTTTGTACCCTTTTTTGCCTTGCCATGATGATAAAGCCCTGTTTCTCTGCATGCACTGTCTATGATTTTTATTTATGTGGTCTAAGTTCACAACAGACAATTACTTGGTATAACAGAAGAGGCTTGATGCAATCCAGCAGTTGAAAGCTGGAATCACATGCAGTCACATCAGCAATAAAGTGCAGCTTTTTTTTTTTTTAATGTAATGAGTATTTAGCTTTTAAAGCACCTTAGCCAGAAACTAGCTTCCTCCTAGCTTGCAGTCTTTATGCCAGGATTGACAATGATGCTAAATGAAACATGGCTAAGCTGGCACTTTGATAAAGAAATAAACAGGGATGTTCTGCCATGTGCATTGTGGTTATTGCTCAGTCAAAGATCACAAATGCTACCAGTAAATGCTAGGTCAGAGTAGAAGAGCAGACCTTTTGGAAGCTTGGAGTCCGGTCCTGCTTCAGTATGTGTGGCCTGGACATGGGCGGGCTGAGCTCTCGCCGCTTCTCCAAGTGCAGAGTGTCCCCAAAGTAACTGCTGATACAGCTCCAGCTTCTCTTCTTGACTCATTGCCTTTTAATCTGAAGACAAGCCAAACCCTGCTTTGGGATATATTAAGGTTTTTCTTATTTGTTATAAATTTTTCAAGACCTATGCTGTGTTGATGACTTTTTAATTAACAAAAAAAAAAAATCCAGAAGACTTTGTTTTGTAGCAATAAAATATATGGTTAAATGCCAACCAGTTTAGCGACTGCTGCTCCAGAGATACACAAATGCACACTCAGAAATCCTCTTGCAGGTGTGTCAGCAGTTTGAATCTGCTACAGCTTGAGGTTAGCAGGGTTATTTTCTTTTCTCTGGGGTGTAACACATTGCTCCCAACCTGGTATCTGGGTAAGATAAGATGAATCCACTGAAGGTAAGAAGTTGAGTTTATTATCTGTGAGAGAAACAGTACTTGACTACATAATTCAAAATTGTTTTTAGCAACCTTCTCCTCTCGCCCCTGGCAAGGAAGAGGAGTAATCTGCTGGTGTGGGAAGCACTGGGCACCGAGGCATGGAAAAGTGAGCTGCAGTGTTGGGAGGGGGGAAGCACTTTTCAGGCATGAGGCTGTGGAGGGGAGTGGTGGGATTCCCGTTGCCAGAGACGTCAAAGCCCAGAGCCAGGCGCGTGGGGAAAGCCCTGTGGAGACACAGTGGTGCATGAAAATGGGGGCTCAAAACAATAGTTCGTGGGCATAAACAAAGAAATGCAAAAGCAAAGCTGATATTAAGTTTTTGCATTACTATTCGCAGTAAAAGTAGGAGGGGATTCTTGTATGTTCTTTGTTATATATTTATTGTTTATTATTATTTTACTCAAATGAAGGGAAGGGAAAGTAAGAAGAGAGTACAGAAGAAAGGAAACTAAACCATGTAAATTAATTGCATATGTTTCTCTTCCTGATAGGGACCAAAAGTGCAGAGGGGTGCTGGGACTCTGTCAGCCCACATGTGCCCTCCTCTCCCTCAGATCTCCACGAGCTTTAGCCTGGTGAAGTTTCCCTTGATAGGAATGCAGGGATGAGAGCTTGTGGCCCTGGGTAGGATCCGCCTTAACCCAGAAACGGTGACTTCCAGCTACAGTTCACCTGGGCAGGTGACCATCTGTACACGCCAAGAGGGCTGTGGGTGCCGTTCCCTCCCTGTCCCAGAGAATGAGGGCAAGGAACCGGAGAAAACACGGGGCCCTGTTTGCTAACTTACTCTCCGCCCTGCTAAAATGCATGCGGTTTCGTTTCTTTCCTTCGTAATAAACTGTGCCCACCATAGCATATATTCTTTTGAATAACATTTTAAAATATTTTCCGGTAAATTAAAGTGATGACATGTTTGTAGGGTTCATTGTTAATTTCATTTCCTTTGGCTTAGCCAGCCAGATAAAATGCAATGTTATTAATCTTTGTTTAAAAGAAGATGCTTTGCCGAACAATAATAAATGATCTTGATAGATCTGTCAGGAAAATGAATGATAATCATTTGCAGATAGACACAAGCCTAGTGTAGAAGATTAATAAGAAAATATGTATTGGCATCATTAATAACATCTGCTGCCAATGGAATTGTATATTGGTTACAGCTCTGAAAGCGATGTGTTCTTGTTAGGATATTGCAATTCATCACATGCTGTGCGGAGCGAGGCTGTGTGCGCTCCTGGGGTGATGACAAGCTGCTCCCCAGGAAAGGCTCGCGAGGAGCCCAACGCCGAGGCCACGCCACATCCGCCGTCGGCTGAGCCTGTCATCGCCAAAGCCCTGCTTCTGCTGGGCTCTGGCTTCCCACGTGCATTTTCCCATGTCGCTGCTAAAAACTCTTCCAGACCCCATGAATTTGCTCATTCCTTGCTTTTGGGGCTATGGCTGGCTGGATTCGCAGCTAATGCTGGTTCCCACGGGAGCTCTGCCCTTCTGGCATGGGCTGAGCAATGCTGGTGGAGAAGCTGCTCCCGGCACGGAGCAACTCGGGCTGCAGCAGCTGCAACGCCTGGGGTTTGGCATACGCTTTCACTCATGGTCCGCGCTTGTCCCACCTCAGGTATCTCTAAAAAGGTTCCTCCAGAGCCTGCCACAAGCTTTTAAACCCTTGCATGTCTTCAACTGACAAAGCTTTAGAAAGTACCCCCCCGCTCACTGGAGGCACAATGCGTTAGGAGCTAAAGCTCGTCACAGGTGCTGCATGCGACTGTCATGGGCCTTGGTTTTTTGGCCTTGCTCACCCATGTTAGAAAAAGAGCATTTTATTTTGGGCTTGTAATCACTCAACCTGCAGAGCCTCTGTTGGGGTTTCCCGTTTCAAATCCCCAGCACATACCTGAGAGGGTGCAAAGAGCTGCACACTCACAGCAGCACTCTGCCACAGCAGCGGCAGGGAGACGAGAGTCATCCCACCCCACCCCATCCTGTCACAGTCCTTGTCCCTATCCCTGTCCTCGCGGCTCCTCCGCATGCAGGGGTGAGGCTGATGGGAGCTGCCGGGGCGAGCAGGGTGTAGGACAGGAGAAGGAAGGAGCAGAGGGACTGAAATGAGGAATAACACCCCACTTCAATCTTCAACCAGGAGGAAAAATCTAATCTCTTTTTTGTTTGGTTTAAATTTTTTTCAGCGAAATATGGTGTTTTCCTAGGTTATACAAGGAAAGGTCAAGATGTTTTGAGATGACCTTGGTTTATTTCAATAAAACATTTCAGACTGTCCCGCCCCAATTATTCTTTTTTGTGTGTTTGTTTCGCTTTAGTGGTTCAAAGCAGAGTAGTAAGTCAAATAAATTTACCACTGAAATGTGTTTCTCCTGTGGGGCGCACAGCTGGCTGCATCTGGCAGTGTGGATGGCTCCATTCCTTCTGTGGGCCAAGCTCAGAGATGCAGTCACATCTCTCGAAGTGCATTACTTTGTTTTACTGACACAGACATCATCATCTTACAGGAAACATCATCTTCCAGGGTCCTTGGCGTGAGATGGGGAGGAGAAGAGGTCAGCATCACATATCCAAAAATCTAAACTATTTGTGTCATTAAAAAAAAAAAAAAAAAGAAGGCTCAGTAAATTTCACTTCTCTGCAAAACTGACATTTTCTTAGGGAAAAGACTAATCTCAAATGTTTAAAAACCTGCCCCAGTATTCCTCATCCTGCTCTGCACTGCTTTCCCCATGGCTTTAGTGGTTGTGTGGTCCAAAAAAGCCAGTCAAGCCATTGAGCTAAGTGCTGCTGAGGGGCTCTCTGTGGCTCAGCAGCACTCAGCACCTCGCTGCTCTAGGTGAGGAGGCGAGAACCGTCCTATTTCTAAATGCATTAGAGATGTGTCCATTGTTATTAGACATTTACCAGCTATTAATCACTGCTGGTACCTTAATTTCCTCTAAATATTTTGAGACACTCTCTGATCTGGGCACCACCTACTCAAAATTAAATAGTGGAAAGGCAAGGCAAGCTCTGCATCTTATGCCTCTTCCCGTAGGGATGGACGGGCAGCTGATGGGCCTGAGGTCTCTCTTATTCAAAGGAAATCTGCTTTTTCCTCTTAGAAAAAGCAAATGCTTGTATTGAGCTGCATAAGCACAGTCCCCATCCTGCACGGCCGATTCCGTCTCCTCCATCCAAGCCGAGGATGAGCACATGAACCATGACCTGGGGTCCCTGTGCCAGATGGGCACACAGCCTTGTTTCTCCTCTCCTTGCTGGATCGTGACTCATTTTCTTCATCTTTACGGTGTTGTACTTGAGTGCATGCCCTCACCTCCCCACACAGCCCATGTCTGGTGGCTTGGACGTGCCCCTCAGATGCTGGAGTGGAGGGTCGCACCCCTGTGGGCATTTTTAGCCTTCTGCAGGTGAGCATCCTAATCACCAGCCAGAGATATCAACAGTGGCTACTGCTGTCTCTTCCTCTGGTGGTGGTTTAAAATGTTATGGCCATGCCACATTACATGATGGTACCAAGATGGGTGAGAGAAGCCCGGACTTGCTCAAGAAAGCCATGTCCAGCCTCAGACCTGGCCCAAGGAGGGGTATTTCTTTTCTCTACGACAGCCAGGTTGCCATGGTCCCGGGGAGACCGTTGTGCATCAGTGCAGGACGTATAAGCACAATAACCCAGAGTCAGAACCGGCTTTGTTACTAAGGCACCTTTATTGCTGGTAATGCTGTTGAGGGGCAGGGCTGGCCCGGTGAGTGAACAGGGTCAGGCTGCTTTAAGACCCACGGTCACGTGGCAGAGTGGGCAGGGTGGGGGGGCTCGGGGAGAGCGGGGAAGCCCCTGTCCCCACTGCCAATGCCAGTGGGGGTGAGAGGGCGGAGGGGGTCCAGCACAAGTCCTGGGGTGGCTGTGGGAGCCAAGGTTGACACTGCTGAGCTAATCCAGTGGTCACAAACTGACCCCATCTGAATTTTGGCCATATAAAAAAGAACCCAGGTAGTGCTTGTCTCCTTCCCCACACCAGCGTAAACCAGAAAACCTTCAGAAGTCATCAAGTGAAAAGTCAGCCCCAAGCTGGTGCACGACGGGAGCGAGGACCCAGCCATGCCATAGCTGAGCTTTCCGAAGCCTATGCTCCTTGCCGGGCTCAGCTCTGCACCTTTAAAATTGACCTCAGGTCTCCTGACTTGACCCACATGCTGTCCCACACATCCTCTACATCCTGGATGTGACCAGTGTTGAGTCTTGATCGTGCTTTATCTTACGGCGAAACAGAGTCCCGCAGTCATTTCCAGCAAGCAGTGCCTCCGGGGAAGGGCTGCGCCAGGGCATGCCGGCATCTCCAGGGACCACCACGAAAGTCTGTCACACAGCACTTCTGGCCTAGACATGAAGATGAGGACCCCTGAGAGAAACCAAAGCCACATGCTGCCTGACCCCACCTCAGCCGAAATATGCCCACAGAAAGACGTTAATGGTCAGCAGGAGAATAGCATTGACATTGCAAACAGTCTTCCACAGGGGCTTTTCCTCGATGCTGGTGAGTCTCCGTTCCAGGGCAGCTCTCTCCTCCTGGGACAGGGTGGGCGTCGGGCCGGTGGACAGACCGCAGAACCACAAGTATAACATTTTCCAGCAGGGAGGCTTGGCGGCTGCGAGAGAGAGACCAAAAAACGGCTGTTATCATCTAGCTGGGACTCTTCCCTCCCTCCTTCCACTAGTTTGGAGGTGCACTGACCAATATGGGGTGGGGCTTGAGATGCATCTTGGGTGGGAGATGCAAGACAATGATGGGAGGTAGGAACGGAAGGGAAAAGAGAAGGCTCTGCTGAACCACGTACAGCACAGCCTGATTACAGTCATTTATTAGTTAATTAACAGACCTCTTTCCCCTTCTCCCCGACCCAGGTTCCATCCAGTTTCACAAACTCCTGACAGCATGATGGTCCATTTAGAGATATCCTGGCTTATTTACTACACGTGACGTGCCAGGTGAAGTATGTGTTTTAATTGTCAGCCCTGTGCCATGTGTATTTCACTGGCTGTTCTTTCCAAATATAACCTTTTTTGAAATACAGAATGTCATAAGGCCTTGAGAAAGGTGTTACGTGGAAAAAAAAACCTCATTAAACTGTCAACTGCTGTGTTTCGCATTTCCTTTCCCATCATTACTAATTACCAAAATACCAAGACATTTGTTCTTAAAAATCTGAGCTAGTTAAGTGAACTAGGAATTGATAAGAAATAATAAATAATGCTGAATGGCTGCATTCAACTTAAACCCAAACTTACTCTATCGGGAAAAAAAATATATATATATTTCTTTAGTTCTTCACTTCTGTGTAGCTTGGCTGTAATTGGTACCAGTGTCCTTTGGACTGACCAGCAAAAGGAAGGAGTGAAGAAATCATCTGTGTGCCTTTCTTCTGAGTTCTTTTGTTCTGTAACCTTGGAAGGTTAAGCTCCAAAACCAGAAAGCTGCATTTTTGAAATGGATTTGCAGAACAAACCTCTGTCAGCTCTGAAATAAACTTGCCTGTGTAGCATCTCCTGCTGCTGTTCTCTCTCCTGACAACCCTTTAAGTTCATTTGACTCTTTGCCTTCCTGCTTACTGAATACTTTTAGTAGGACACACAGCTATTTGGGTGTGAGTTTTAACGATGGTTTATATCCTAAGGGAAGATGAAAGATAATATTTGCATAATGTAAATGAGAAAGCTGAAGCTTGTAGATTTATCCTAGGACATCCACAAAGTGCACACATCTTCTCACAGCATCTCACGGTCTCTTCAGACCGTGGTGCTACTTTGATACAGTGTGTTACAGCATCACTGGGTGAGTTTGGCCAGCAGAGCCCACACAGGGGTAAGGAGGAAGCATCTCTAGTACATACACAAGGGGCTGATCTCAGCAATGATGAGGCCAGGGTGGGATTTTTATGTGCTGAAAGTTGAAGTTACAGAGCCTGCCATGACTTTCACAGCGCTAGTGGCAGCTGCTGCTTTGGTTATGCCTGCAGTAGTGCTATGGAGCTCCTCAAGAACATCCTGGTGGCACAGACAAATAGTTGCAATGTCATGGCACAAAGCCTCAGCGTCAATGGTGTGAGGAGCAGTGTCCCAGCAGCACAGACCTCCCCCCTCCCAAAGGATGTTCGTAAGTGGCTCTTGACTCCCATCTAAGGAGTCCAGCACACTATTAAGTGTCCAGATGGAAGCGCTAAAATAAACTGTGCCTTGGGCAGGGCTGGACCGGGGTAGTTTGCCTGGGTAAACAACTCGTTCTAGGGAGGAGGAGGAAAAACACGTTACTGAATGGTGAGTTTTCTTTGTTTTTTGGGAATGGCAGCTCATCTGAGTCATTCAGAGGATTGTGACGTGAAGGTAAATGCTAGAAGATATGTTGGGAGGACCAAGAACCGCAACACTTTCATTTGTCACATCCTCATACCTGGTTTACCCATAAATAAAAACCCCAACTCCAGGGAATGCAATAGATGGCCTCTCACGAGCTTTAGAGGGACTTGCCTGAGATCTTGGCTGGGCACTCACATGTGCATGAGCATGCTTGTTCACAGCCAGCAACCCTACCTGCCTCCTCCTTATTGCCTGAATCTGCACTTTCAACCAAGTCGTTCTCTCTGTTGGCTGGATTCATCTGTGCTGCTTCACTCTTGTAATTTTTCAGGTCAATGTCAGGAGCTTTTCTGTGTCTTGTCCACCACGTCAGGCAAGCGAGCTGCAAAGTGCGACAGACAATAAACAAGTTATTGCCTGTCAGCCCCAAACTGGCGTGCCAGTCATCTCCCTCTTCAGGGGGCACAGATCCAAGATGGTGCTGGGAGACCTGGTCTGGGGCAACAGTTGTTCCTTCACTTTCTTTCACCTTTCTTCTGCACAGGTGCCCATGCCCTGGAAAAGAAGGCTGGTAACATCCAGCTGGAGCTGAAAAGCTGAGAAAAAATGTGAATTAACCCAGTTTCTTTCCTTCCATTTTTTTTAATTAACCTGTCTCATCCCTGTCTCTACCTGGAGTAACCTTTTGGTAGACACTGAAGAAGCAGCTTCGTATTTGCTAGGCTTACTTGATTGACATGAAATAATGACCATCTGTGTCCAGAATGGCAGCCCTCCAACAGGGAAGGGTAATACAGGCAATTAAAAAAAAGAAGCCATGATAACCCTCTTTGGATACAATCACAGACAGCAATTGTACCCTCAGCAGAGAAGGGTCAGTCAGGTGTTGGCAAGCAGATATATGGCCATGGGAACACTGATATTTGACCAGCTCCTTCTCTGGGACATTTTATAGGTTTTTACACATTTATATTTACACATTTTATAGAAAAGAAAACCCAGTTTTAACATTAAACCCCACAGCTGGGACAAGCTCATAGTAGAGCAGCAACCTGCACTTCAAAATGAGCTTATTTCAGGGCTCTTACTGGGAAAAGCAGCAGCATTGTGTCTCTGCTCTGCGACTGCAGGTATGTGTTCAAGAAATGCAACTGTGTGGGCAGACAGAGCCATGACAGCTAATATCAAGCCATAATTTGCAGGGAGGATTATACCACAGATTAGACCAACAGGTATAGTTACAAGTAGAAAGCAATGGGCTCTGGGCACACACTGTAAGACTTGCCCATCCAAACAGCTCTTCTGTTTTTTCGTTTGGATTTTTTTTCTTTGTTTTTTTTTTTTTAATTCCATTTTTGTCTATTGTGCCAATACAAGACATTACCTCTCTCTGCAGTCTTTCAGTGAAAGAACCACCAAAAGCCATGAAAGACCGCCAGTCCTGGGCAGGCTGCTGTGGCTGCAGTCTGCTCTGCTTTACAAAAGCAGCAGGTCTGAAACTCTTGTTCTGTTGAAAGCCTGAAAGTCTTCTCCTCCCTGGGACACAGGGTGTGCGCAGGAGGCGCTGATCTTGCAAACCTCACAGGGGTCCTTTCACAGCTGTGGGGTGGGGTTAACCGCCCCAGGGGCTCTGGTACATGGATTTAAGCCAGGCCTGTGGCTTCTTTGGCTGACCACAGCACACCAAGCAGCTTGGTGGCATCGGCACTTCCTAACCTCTGCGTGCTCTGGCCAAGGAAGGCAGCAAGGACCACGCTCATCAGTCCCACCCAGATGCAGCTGCCCAGGTCCATGGGCTGTCCTCCCACTCCGGCCCGTCGCCTGGCCTGCAGAGAAGCCGCAGGATGGGGCCAGGGCAGCCAAGCTGCAGTGGGGACAACAGGTCAGGCAAAGTCACACATCTCCCTGACAAGCGGCTGCCTCCCTGCTCTGCTCATATGGAAATGAACGTCTCAAATGGGTCACTTATAAAGTAGCGTGAGTTTAATTTTTGAATTTTACACACACAAATCTAGGCAGCAGTTTCCAGCTGACACAAAATGTTGCATAATTTCCAGAAGATTTATGGCTTTATTTAAATCATTTTCAACGAAGATGAGCATTGGGCAGGGCTAATCTTTCTTGTCATGATGTGCTAAATTGCTTTGATTTGATGATCCTCATCTTTCTCAGGGATTCTTTTTTTTTTTCTAATCACTTAGGAAATGTCACTGGCACATAGCAAAGTTTCAGGGTAGTAAAGGATTTCCAAAACTTTTTTTTTCCCCTCCTCTTCCCATGTATCACTGAATGACTGTCTCCTCACATTGCTGCAAAATCTGCAAGGGCTGGAGCTTCCTTGGGGCTCACACTCTGCCAGACGGGAGCGATTCCCAGTTGGAAACAGCATAGACACACAGGTAACCTCATCACATATCATCCCAGTGACCCACCCAGGAGCTGGTGGTTTGACCATGGCCAAATAAAGCAAACCACCACCCTAGAGGGCTCCCCGGTGATGCATCACACAGACACTCCAGCTTCAAGATCTCCTGCAGTGCTTTTTGGCTGGCTGAATTCTCTGAGGTCCCCCTTCCCCCTCTTTGCCATCGCCAGAAAGATATGTGCCAGGGCAGACCAGAAGCATTGTGTGGCCATGGAGTCCACCACGGGGCTGGCTACGCTTCCCTGGCACAGACTTAGGAAGGGATGGGGGGTGCAGATGATGGCATGTGTTTGCATGCCTGGAGAAAGCAAGCAAATACATAAATAAGGAGAACTGCTGATGGGGAAGCTGCATTAGCATAATTGGCTTGGACCTTGGAAATGCTGCCTGATGCCGCTATGCTCAAGGGCTTGGCAGACCCTGGGGAGCCCTGTGGCTCTGCTCCCCACTGCAGAGCCATGTGTGGGCACTGCACGGGGAGCCCTGTGTCCCACCTTAGTCTGCTGCTCAGTGGGTGCCTGCTTCCCACCGGAGCTGAGCATGCTTTGCTCTCTGCAGCACTAAATGATGCTGTGGGAGCTTCAGCTGCAGCACCTCAGAGTGCACATTGTGGGTTCAGGCTTGGTGCTCCTCCTAGGCTATGCACCTAAAGGAGCCATTAAAGCCAGACCTCAAGGCACAGGGAAAACATCCCCGACCACGGAGTACATCAGGTGGAACTGCCAGTCCACCAGCCTGTCTGGGTGAGCCCTGACTCCTGGGGAGGTGACCTCCTCGAGTAGCACTCGTGCTTTGTGGGCTGCTCCTCTCCCTTCTCACAATCACATTCTCCTTGGACAAGGCAGCTTGCAAGAACTCAGCAAAGTTTTTCTTTTGTTGTTTGTAAACTAGAATAAATCCTTCTGTTCCAAAATGCCATCTGGCACCTGACAGTTGTATTTCAGCTTCACAGTCTCAAATTTAATTGTAAGCTCTTTTGCAGGATTTTCAAGGACGGCGTGACACAATATGGACTACCTACAATGAAGACATATGAACTCCGGAGCATACCAAACAAATTCCTTGCATACTTGTTTTCCAGCACAGCATCAATCACCACAGGGATGGGAGAGCATCCAAAACAGCAGGAGAAAATGCTACAGCTTGCAGTTCTTGGATTGTAATTCATTTAAAGCCAGGCACATTAGCTGTACCAGTCTAACATCAGATACAAATCTCTTTTCTCCTTTTGCCCATTTACTATCTCAAAAGCATTGAGATTAAATATTTGAAGTTGTCCAGTGTAGATCCTCAGCTGGTGTAAAGCAGCATAACTGTGCTCAACAGCTGTTCCTGGTCTCTGAAGGCAATGGAGCTATGCTGATTTACATCTGCTGACGTATGATCTATCACTATATTTCCTTGGCTTTGGTGGCTTGTTTTTCTTTTCCTTTTGCTTGACAAAATAAATGGCATCATTCCTAGCTCTTGTACGGTGTCCTTCATCATTACATCTCAAAGCGCTGCACAGATAAGGGCTATCAGGACTAGACCCATGCAAAATTTATGGGGGAAATATCTAAGGCTAATAAAGTGAATTGACCAACACATGGGACCGGGAAGCACCAGAGCTGCAGGTATTCTCAGCCAGGACACCCACTACCAGCCTCCTCCTCTCAGCCACTATCATGGGGACATACAGGCATTTCACCACAGCTTTGCCCACTTGCATGCCAAAACCCAGCAACCTGAGGTCACTAATGGCCAAACTCAAAGTTCAGGTGCTGGTTTCTACCCAGAGGGTTAGAGCCTGACATACCCACTGTGATTTCTACTTCCTGCCCTTCCTTCCCAAAACTCTTCTGTCCTTGAGCCATCTCAGCACAGCCACAGACCAACCTGAGATGGCCAGCTGCTGGCAGGACACCAGGAGTAATGGTCCAAACCTACACCTGAGCTCATGTCTTGAGCAAAATTTGGGGTCAGTCTGACTAAGGGGAAATGAAAAACGTTGGTTTTAATGCTGCCCACTCTGATTCATGGCATACTAGCACCTACCTCGGCTTCAGATCCACAGCTTAATTTTGGCTGTTCTCTGAGGAACAAGGTCAGAACTTTCCTGTTGAAATCGGGGATAAACAGTAGAAGCTGAATAGAAATCAGACTAAAACGAAATAGAGGCAGTCTCTCCCATTCCTACCAAGCTACGGGAAGAAGGAATTAGCTATCACTTAGTGTCACAAATTACTTAGTAGCCTGTCTCATTTTCCTTGTGGTGGGAAGATACTGAGGGCTGTGGGGCACATGGGTCATGGATGGTCATCACCATCGCCAGATGATTGATCTGGGTCTCTGTGTCCAGCCTCTCACTGCCACAGGCAATATCATTAATTCTCATTAATTTTCTTCAGCAGTGTCTTGTATAGAGGTCAGAACTGTGTGGAGTCCGTAGCCTACCAAAAGGTTATCCCGAACACCCCTCTATAGAAAACTTTCCCAAAAAGCCCAGCCTATGTTTGTTCAAGACCAGCACTGCCCTTTAGAAAGCTTTCCTCCTTCCCTAGCTCCCCAGATGTGTCTGGGGGGGCCAGCCACCATCTCTCATCCTTTGTTCCTCTGAGATAACTGCACACAGGTGTTTCAGACAAATTCCTATCCTCCTTGACTATCCCACTGGCTTTCTTCCCTGGACCACTTCCAGTCTGAAGCCACATTTTCTGAGCCTTGGCTCTTTGAAGAATATGTCAAATAAGGTCCCTTAAGTCTAGCACCTATAAACTCACCTATTTCTACTGAAAATCTCCTCTTAGGAATCTCTTCTTATCTTAGCCTCTCTTTCCCTGATGCTAGTATAGTAGGTCTTCATCCTGAACTCCCCCTCTTCAAACGTGCTTTAAATATTTTTATACCTCCGAGGTCAGACTAAAAAGCCTGTAGCTGCTGTGGCCAGTTTTTCTTCGTTTTCTGAGCTGTTGGTATGATGTTCACCATTTGCCAGTGCTATGCTAATGCATCTTATCTTGCTGTTGCTGTGGGCAGGAGCACTGCACATGTTTAGTTATCACAGGTCAGATGATGAGTGGGAACTCATTAAACCACAGTAATTAATTGGTGGCAACCATCTGGCCACCCCTGAGCAGTAGTGAACAACGTAAGCAGCAGAACTAATAGTGCCTGCTTGCCAGTATTTCGCTCTCCCATGTGGATCCTCTGATAGCTAATAAAAGCTGAGACTTTATCTCAAAGCAAAGACAGACTCTCTCTCTCTCTCTTCCCCTCTCCTCTATCTGAGCACCTGCCTTCATGTAATCTTTAGGAGCGGGGTATCCTTGACACCACTAACATTCAATCAAACATTGATGGAACTGGTTAATGCTTTACAAGTTATGAGGAAGCAACAGATAGAAAATGCTATGATGGCATCACCTTCATTTCCTCACGCAGTTAGACAGGAAAAAAACAGGTCTTTTAAATCTAGCCAGTAACCTTTGTTTGGAGGTGGATGGCAGTTTTGTTATATTGACAGCTGCTTTAAAACTTGGGACTGGGAAGAGCTGCTTCAAGGTTTTATTATATAGAGCCTCCCAAATCTGCACCATTTTAATGTGTTAAGTAAACGAAAGTCGTGCCTGACTCAAAGTTATTGAATGTAATTGAGATCACATTGGGACAAAATGTTATTTTCCTAAATGCACACGTTGCAAAAGATATTAATCGTGTTTGCTGCAAGATTGATGCTGGCTCTGCTGAAACAGGGTAGATGCTACAATTAGATGTATTTAATTCTTCCTCAGCAGTGCTCTGTAATATGATTTCATCTCCTTCCCCTTCTTCTTTTCTTTCTATGCCAGTTATGATGGGCTATGGGGTCTGCCCAGCTCTAGGCACAGCATGGGAACTCAGACCCAATTTCAAGCACTCAGTGCCTCAGGAAGCATTAACACTCTGTGACCTGGGGAACAGAAAGCTGAGGAGCAAGGGCTGCTTTGCAGCATATGCATTACAGACCATTTCTTAACCATGGGAGGAAAAGGACAGATTTCAGAGATTTTGGAAACCAAATGGGGGCTCTGAGAAAAGGGTGCCACTGCAAGCCACTTACCTTTTCTTCAGGGATCGGTGGGGTGCACAGACTAATAAGGACAATGACAATTGCAGTCAGGACACAGAGGATGAGAGCAAAGTAGAGGTAGTGCAAGTCCTTTAGCACAGCTGGTCTTCTGTCCTCCTCACCACAAGATGGCGTGCTATAAATAAACTCTATGATCATCCGAACGAGACCAACAACTAGCCCGACCATGAGGCCCCAGAAAGCACCCTGAGAAAAGGCAAGCATAAAGAAAAGGTCACTACATGTTTGACTTATCTTAACTTTTATCTTTCTTTTCTCCTCCTCCCCTTTCCTTTCCTCCCCTTTCATTTCCTCTCTCCGCTCCCCTCTCCTCACCTGTCTCCTTTCCTTTTTCCTTTCCTTTCTCAGACCAAGACCTTTTATGCTTGATGGAAACCCACACTGACATGCATCATTTTTCTTGCTGCCCTGGAACATGGAACAGGTAGAGCACAGACAGTGCAAGAGTCTCTTCCTAGCAACGTGCCTCCAACTAGACTTTGACACATCATCCCTAAAGTGCAGAACAACTTTGCCTTTCGTGCTTTCAAATGAGACTGCCAAGAAGTACCACTTGCAGTGGCTTCTTGGAAGCAAATACACATACGCTAAAGACTGGGCTAAGATCCTCTAATGTATGCCAGGGAAATGCTGTCTAATCATCACATTTTAGCTGGACTGGCTTTAAGTTTAAAGAGCCTCAAAGGCTAGGTAATGAGGGGAAGTTTATTTATTTATTTATCTTATCAAATTAAATATGCGTATCGGTTGTTGACACTCCACTTACAGGCTCATTAATCCTCTTGCAGAAGATTGCCAAGATAAAGAGAGCTGTGATTGGTGGGGCTAGATAGCTGGTTATGGACTGAATGTAGTCAAAGAGCTTGCCGCTGTTGGCCGATTGAATGATCGGGATCCACAGAATACTGATGACTACAAGGATGAGGATAAAGACTCTGGAAGATGAGGATAAAATTGTATTAGCTCTGCAGGTAGTTAACACCACCTGAAAATGAAGATTTGCAGCAAAACACACTTCCAACTGCTCTCAGAATTTCCTAAGAAAGAATCCCCAGATCACACTCAAGAAGCACCTTTCCCTGTGTACTCAGGAAAAGAGAAAATTGTTCTCTTCTGGAAAGTCAGTTCAACCACTTCTCAGAGCGAGCTGAGCTAGGACTTGCCAGTTGACATGCATGACAGATCCACAGAGGCCTGGTGGCTCCCACTGTGAGCTGGATCAGTGCAAGCCCTTCAAGCTGGTGTGTCTTAGAGAGTGACATGCTCTTCGAAGGACTGGTTCTTGGATGCAACAGAAAGAGGGAGCTGGAAGCTTGTGGAAGCTATCTTTCTGGCACCTTTCCAAGCAGATAATATGCTCAGTCTATGCCTTTGCCAAATTCCAACTCATTTGCTGCTTATTAAAATCTCTTCTGGGGTCTCAGGTGCATGCCATAACTGTCCTTCATCTTTGCATTTTATGTTATGGAGGTTTCTCCATATTGCTGAACAAGGGGTACTTCCCCTCGCCACAGTGGTGGGGTTTGAGATTGCCTGCAACCTTCAGCCACCCCACAGCAAACTGATTGAACTTAATGCTCATGACTGGAGAGGAAAAGCACCACAAACATGCAGAATGCAGCTTAAATTCCACTATCAGGATGAGAACTTTACATTCCTCTGACATAATGCAGTACCAAAGCTTGCTCACAAAGGGCACTATAAATAGTCAGAGAGACAGAGGGCTGGAAGGCCCAGCTCTTCTGCGCTTTTCCCTGAAAAAAAAGTAGTAATGGCAATGTACCACTCCTGTCTGATGCAAAAAATCACATGTTCTTAGAGACCTCCAGTGACAGTGACTCCAGAGCACCTTTGGCTTTTCTAAAAGTTACATTTAAGGCAGTATTTATGCTAAATTTAGAGAATAGAGAGGCAATGATCCACCTAGATCAGTGGTACACTTAGTGTTTCTCCTTGACCAGGTCTATCTGACATGAAGCTGGAAAATGTAATGCTCTTTCCCAGGCTTTGTTCCTGTTCCATATTTTAGGCACCAGATTTTTCTCAGTGAGTCCAGACTGAAGAATGTAAATGCTGCACTCAAAACAGATGATGAGTGCAACGACACAGAAAGAAATGTGAGGACCTGCCCACAATCATCAGCTCCTGCTCTGAAGCCTTTCTGCGGATCCGCTGCCAGATGTCTATTACGAAGAGAGTGCTGCTGCTGTTGAAAATGGAAGTGAGGGAACTCATCAAGGCTGCCATCATCACGGCAATCATCAAACCCCGGAGCCCTGGGGGAGCAGAAAAGGGAACGAAAATCAGGACTAGACCGCTGGCCTCTCAGCACTGTTTTTTCATCCCAGTGTCTGGTAACTGCAGAAAGATTCCCTCATACTTAGGGTGGATAAGGGCAGTCTTATCCCCCCACGAAGAGCATGGCTCAAGCCCATCTCCACAAGTGTAAAGGTTTCTCACCATCAGGCATGAGTTCTATCACGAGTTTGGGGTAGGCAATGTTGGAACAACCCACCGCAGCTCCACAGACCCTTTTACAGATGTCAGGGTCCACACAACCCACTTCATCTGTAGAAGACAGGAAAATAACAAGTCAGTGTAAACCCTGTTGAACCATAAGTTAATTCAAGGGAACAGATATCGACGCCTTGTGCGGGTTCGTATATATTCAGAGGTGCAGCTGGAATACAGCTAGAATGAATGGAGCTGAAGAACATTTTACATTGTAAAATAAAGGTGAAACTTCAAGACGACATTTTGCAATTTTGTTCAGGGCACAGATATAATTCTTCTGGATGTTGCATAATTGTAACCCTTGATGATTTGTCGTTTGTGGGAACTAGACTTTTTCCATGAACCTCTAAGCTATGTTACCAAGGTTGTTGCAAGCTGACTTACTCCTATTTGAGGAAATCTGTGAGAAGCACTTGAGACACACTTTTCTCCAGGAGTGGTCCTCCTAACTGGGGTATTCTCCTGGGAAGTGGCATGCTCTGGAGAAACCAGCAATGAGAGCTCCTTGGGTGATGACGTGAGGACAACTCTCGCTCTTTCACAAAGGAGGGCTGTTTTGCATAATTCACCAGGAACTGCATGAATCTGTGTGGCAGATTGCTAAAACTCTTACCAAATACCTAATGAAAGTAATTCGTAGGACCTGAAGGACAATCTCAGTGCTTTGTGTATTATTTCATCTCACTGATTTCCTCCAGATAGACAGATGCATGCAATGTTTACAGCATGGAGCTATATGACCCCAATGGCAAATATGCCCCATATGGACACTCCCAGCAACTTCTGCCATGGTGGGAGCACTGGAGGTGGAGGAAGGGCATGGGAACACCATTGTACAACAGGAATCTATATGAGTATGCCTGCAGGACAGCAGTTTCTGAGGCGTAAAAGTGCTGGAGGACCTATGTGAGTGAGATTAGTGGTCATGGCAGGTATAAAGCCCTGTGGCAAGGAACATGGGAAGGCTTACCTGGATAAAGAGCTCTGCTGATCATCCCTGGCATGACAATGAAAAACATCGGGAAGATTTTCAGATATCCTCCCAGCACTGATCCACCTTTGGCATGGGAGAGGTTCTTGGCAGAAAGAGACCTCTGGACTATCACCTGCAATCAGTGCAGAAAGGGAGCAGAGAGTAAAACAGAAACACTACAGAGAAAGCAGGATCCATCCTCTCTGTGTCTCTCGTTCTCGTAGATGACTTTCATCTGGTAGGATCCCAGGGTGTTTTGCATGGCAATGGCAACTTTCCCATCTCGGTTGACTGCAGCCTGCTGTCACTGCTCAGAGCTCAGTGCACAGGCTATAGGAGAGAGCAGTGTGGAAATTTCCTGTACAGGAATCATTTTGCCCTTGACTGAAATGAAGCCACCGTGAGGACTGGAGACAGCAGCTGTACGGCAGCAAGAGACAAGGAACAAAGCAGACCGTAGGTGTTCTGGTAAAAGTTCAGTGGTGATTTTTCGTAATTATCCCATTTTAAAACACAAAAGCATTGTGTCTTGATAAACAACTAGAGCTGTCCTCATTTGGAAGGAAGAAGAAATGTGAGACCTCCGGGAATATGAATGGCTTGTCTGGAGGTCTATACAAGGTCACTGCAAAGCCAGCTCCAGATCCACATTTTCATATCCTTGTCACACTAACTGCATGAAGACTCCCAGTACTCACCAGCCCACAGTAAACACAGAAAAAAAATGACCTGCTCTTTCTGCACTAAGAAGTGCACAAAATTAGCAGTTTGCTGAGAAGGTGGAAGGAGTGAGATATTCTGGTCTAGACCAGTAAAAAGATAGTAACTCCTGCACAGTGACACACAGTCATGTTTCAGCTCACAGATCCACAGACTGAGGAGTGGACCGGAAATAATAGCGTGGTGGTCTGCCTGCAGAGGGAAAGATTTTCCTCACCTGGTCAGTGCACCAGCACCAAAGAGCCAGCACAGAGAGACCAAATATAAGGCCAGGCCAAGGAATGTCTCCTGTGACTGGATCCCTGAACAAATGAAAGGCATCCGCACGTGGGAGGTGACAGGTTGTGTTCGGGACTATAACCTTTGGTATTGCTGTGCTGTATTTCTCCTGAAGTCCTTCATACCAGCCGACTTTTTCAAATCCTGAAAAGAAAATGCCAGTGATTTAAGGTCTGGTGCATCCTGCAAAGTTATTTCCTGATCTGAGTCTCATGATTACTTTTCTTTCCTCCTATCTTCCTCTTATCTCCTCTCTTTCCATTCCACCCTCACTTTTGACAGTCAAGGTTTCTACAGCAGTCAGTTGGATTTTGCCCAGAGTCCTTGTGGTTTTAATAGTGCATCCTGGAAGAGGATCAATGCAGGAAAATCTCCATGATCCTAATCCCCACAATGTTGTCAGCATCTAGTCTTTGCTGGTACACCCTCCAAGAGCCAAAGCAGGAAAGTATGACATGAAACAAGATACATCTATATTTCTGTTTGCCAAGAAGGCTTAAAGCAGAGACTGATGATGGTCAGTTCCTTGTTGCTTTTTTATTTTTTTTATAATGCTCAGTTACGCCCAGATGAATCCACAGTAACTCCCAAAGTCAACAGGGAAAAGTCAGCTGAATTACTCTGAATTTACACAAGCATAGTGAGACCTGAATTTAGCTCTGGGAACGCAGTGTTGCAAGCTCTTTGGCAACTCCAGGTAAACCCAAACCAGTGAGGTGAACTCATCCAGAACCTCACCTCCACACAGTCAGTGCAAAGGATGAAGCAGGTCTGACGACTTGTTGAATAAGAGTTGTGCTGACACCATCTCTGTGAGTGGCTAAAACTCATTTCTGTACCATGCATGAAAGGGTGAGGTACCCTGCTAAGGTCTAATGACCTTGGGACCATTAAACCATGGTACCATGATGCCACTGCAGGTTACCCTTACCTATGAACATGAGGACTAAAGCTCCCAGCACCATGATCAGGGTCTGCAGTGCATCTGTGTAGATCACAGCCGTTAAACCACCTGTCAGGAGAACCAGAGACAACAGGCAGAGTGTGTCACCATGTACAACGAAACAGGTACCTTACCTGGAAAAAGGTTTTCCTTGGCCCCAGCCCTGTGATTTCAGGACAGACCCATTGGGAGAAGCTGGCACTAAGCTGGTCCCCAGGAGCCTATAGCTGTCACAAGCCCACCCATGAGGAATGGCCTGAAGGTCTTTTCTGCATTCATGAGAGGACTTGGAGACAGATAAAGTTGCTAATGTTGCAAAAAGATGAAAAACAGAGAGCAAATATGGGCAGTGGTAACTATCTGCACAGAGGGAGCTGGGAGCCTTCTGTAGTGTCAGAAAATCCTCTAGAAAAGAGTGGTGATCCCCCCACACCAGTTTCCCTCGGGCCAGGATGGGAGAGGGGAATGGCCAGAGGTCCCCAACACCTGGGAGTGACAGGGCAGGTACTACCAGCGGCAGGGGAATCCCTCCCTCAGACCAGGACCCGAATAGTTTCCCCTATGCAAGACAGGGGAAACTTATATCCTAGGTTGAAGTTTATAAGGTTTATTTTTAAATCAGCTATTTACCAGCTATAGTGTAGAGAGCAGTCACTGCTAGCAAGACCACAGTGGACAAGTAGAGGTTCCAGCCCAAAGAGATTTGGATGAACAACGCTCCAGAAAAAATGTCTGTCTGGAATGAAAAAAACCAAGGGCAGTCTGGCATTAGCAGTGCTTCGTGCAAGTGAAATCTAATAAAGCAGCCTGCAGCCCTCTGCGGCTGAAAGAATTGACGAGGGAGGACACCACGAAGGTGAAGTGGAAGAGGAGAAGAGAGCATGGGGCTGTTGGCTGTGAACCTTGTTGTTCTCAGCATAAGGAAAATCTTTCCTCCAGGTCAGAACTCTCAGCAGCTGGACCTGGGGCGGCAGGAGGATAAAAATCAAGGTCCTACACCAAGGGACTAAAAAGTAATCCTCACTGGCACAGAGAGGCGTTGGTGGAAACTGTCACTCCTTTTGCTGACTGTGAAGATGTCTGTGGGGAGCAGGAGCCCACGTATCCAGACAGACACAGGAGGGAAAGGGGGGGGCAAATAGTGGAGACCAGGCTCTTTCCAAGACTACATCTTGGTGGCCTAGTGGCCAGGAGACACTGCTGCTTGAAAGACCCCTAAAGAATCACTGATGTCTTGTGTCATGATTTGTTATTCTGAAAAGGTCAACAGCTTGCTTTTCTGTTCACCCAGTTCAGCAGACTAGAATGGCTTCAGAAAAACAGGTTATACCTGCTGAGGACCTCACTAGGAAAAAAGAAATCCCCATGGGCTTTGTTTTCTTTGGACCTGCTGGCAGAAAGTGAAACCAGAAACTGGGCGAAACCTAGAATTATACAGATAACATCATTCAAATGCAGAAGGTGATAGGGGAGATGTGTATGTTGGGAAATCAGCTTGAAGGACACCTGCAAATCTGGTATGGGGTGATCTACAGGTAAAGACATTTGCCAAAGGGGACAGAAGGGATGGGGCAAGATTTCTATTTGCTGTGCCTGAAGTAAGCACCTTAAAAGCAAGCACCCAGTGCAACTCCTGACCTCTGCAACCCTGAGACAGGACAGACGCTGTCAGTACACCACAGGAACCACAGTGTCTTCTGGTTTTTGACTTCCCAGCAGGAAAGACAAACACCTCTGTAGCCATGCAGGATCAGTCCTTTGACAACACTGTTTACTGAGATCTCTGTTTGCAAGCAAGGAAGACTCTGCAATGCCCTAGTTGCTAACCTATGTTTGGGCAAAAAGCACAGGGAGACAAATCCTTCTTGTAACCAACTGCCTGCTGTCCAGCCAGCCGCTAAATGAGCTCTCTACAAACAACAGCACTGCTTAATAGAAAGCACCTGTCATGCCCATAAAGTCCACCAGCCACATCCATCAGTCACACGTGAATTAGCTGCACAGAGGCGAAACCAGCAAGATGAAACAGCAATGACTGAGGCCAGGGTCCTGCTCTGAAAGGCAGTGGCAAACACTGTTCTGCTGTAGGTCATTTTGAAAGACTGGTCTGTTCTCGCCCCATACATTGACTGTGCAGCTGCGTACACTGCGGTGCTGTCGCAGGAGAGATCTTCCATTTGCTCTTCATGTGCCCAGTTGTGCTCCAAATGCCTCTTTGCAAGATGTCACCCTGGGCAATACTTCAGTCCCACAGAGCAAAGGTCCTGGAGGCAGTGGTAAGATCAATGGGTGACATGATGAAGAGCTGGCTATCAGAGGAGGAAATCTATGCCATACTCCCAGCATGGAATCCCTCTTAATGCTCCTTCCAGGACCCGAGACATAATAAGCCTGGGAGAAGGACCCTGAAGCCATCTGCAAAAAGGCACATGGTTGCCTCTTCTCCAGTCAATGTCTTCTAAGGCAGTTGGACATCTAAATATTTCAGCTGGTTCTAGTGAAAACTGGCTTGTACCGTCCATGGGACAATCAGCTGGAGACAACTAACTGACATTTTCATTTCCTGTAATGGACTCTCAAATACAGTCCTCTCCCTGCAAGGGCATAGGTAGTTCTTAGCAAATCTCTGAGTGTAAGTTCTGCCGCTTTATTAATAGCATTTAAATAAAGGGAAATACCCAGTAGCTTACATTGCTTTTTGGCTACCAGTAGGGTACAATGCTACAAGCGATACAGGAAGGGTGCTGAGTTTTGTCTTAAGCGAGAACCTACCCCCCTTTCACCATACCCTTTTTATACAAGTGACAGAAAGATGGAGGAATAACCATAACATACCTAGTGCTGAAAACTCAGCTCCTAGAACAACAGCAGATTTATGATAATTTAAGAGAATTTCACATCTACAAGATGCAGCTAGCCAGCTCCTCAGATGGGGTAATGCTGCAGTTGCCCTGTTTGTATTGCCCAAGGTTTGACCTGATAGAAGAGCAAAAGCAGGCAGACAGCTTGTGGTACTTCTACTGTTTAGTCATTACCTGCCATATCCCTGTAAAGTTCTCACTGTGCACTGCTGTTTAACGAGGGCTATCTCTCTTAGGGTAGGTCTCCATGATCAATACAGAGGCAGGTATTTACTTGAGCAAAGCTGCACGCTAACACACTGCTACTGTTTCTGGTAGCTGAGCTGGTCCTTTCAAGGACTTCTGAGTTATCTCTGAGCAGTCCTGCATTGTACCAGGATGACCTGCCCCTGCCCTAGGCACAAGGGTTGTGTCCAATTGGATACATACGGATATCTTGGTGAATATATAGAGAATGAGGGACAGTACGGACATGTAGATTTGTATCCTCTGCCCTCCAAATCGCTTCTGCAGGTACTCAGGCATGGTGACCACTCCTGCTGCAATGTAAACAGGCACAAAGATCCAGCCGAGAGCCAGAAGTGCCCAGGTAGCCTGTTGAGGAGACAGAGAAAATAAAGGCAATGATTCAAAACATGGGAACATCCTTCTCTTCTCTTTCAGTGGACATCCTAAGAAACCAGAAGGGTATGGTGCCATGAAATATATTTGGGAAGCAGTCTGAGTTTTTCTCCCTGCTCAGAAGATGAGATGACAAACACGGGATTTGTTACAATATAATCAAAAGTTTTTGAAGTCTTCCTCCAAAGCCCTGTGTCTCTCTGTCATGGGTGGCACATCCTGTTTCATCTCATGGTCATTTGGGCAAGCTGGTGTATACTGTTGCTCTGTCTGTCTGAAAGATGGTGTGGTATTTGGTGGCCTTTGAAATCACTGATTCTGTGGCAGTGAAGAGTTAAGTGATTCAGAGAAGGATGGGAGCATCTGTTTGTTGCTTGATTAGCAAGTGATGAGGCTGAGGCAGCAGACTATCCCTGAGGAGCATAAAAATAAGCAACAGCAAGACTCTGTTGGGATGTTCTCCTTGTAGGCTGACACATATGTAGTTCTGTTTCTGGTAGATAAAGGGGCTGTTCAGCTGCCTTGCCACAGGTGAAGGGTCTTTTGGAAGGTGCAAAGGCATCTCCCATCATGCATTTCTTCTCTGAAACCCAGCAAAAGCCCCCTAAAAAAAAAGATCCTGAACATAAATAAAAGCCACTGGATTATCAAACCTCAACTCCTGGCTGTCTCAGGCCATTACCTTTCATCGAAGTACCTTACATTAGTCCAGATTTTACTTTGGTTGGTTGTTTAAGTTATCAGAAATGAAACTGAGCCCTGGGAGCACAGATTATGAATGATCGAGGAGAACAGCCATGGCTCCTGCAGTGGCAGAGATTTGCTTAGGGAAAGGATGATAATGTGATCCGTGCAGCTGAGTGATGTCCCATGCTGAAAGGAGAGAATAATGGCATATCTGAGCTCCCTTTCCAATTTCAAAGAAATTAGTCTAAACTCACAAAGTTAGATTTGCCCTGACATACAATCTTGTCTTCATGAGCTTCTAAAATGACTTGAATAGATTTACTTAAAGTACAATGATATTGGTATGTCCCACATGCACCAGGCTGAACACAGGCTCTGGTTTCTTCACAAAGGACTTGGAGGTGATCTTAATGGTTTAGAAAAAACTAATGCCGTGAATAGATATCCCAGGAAAGAGCTTTAGGTGGGCCCTGTGCTTGGCAAGTATCCTGCACTATTAGCAGTCTCTGCTGATATAGACAAGAGATTTAGAGTTAGGTGAGTGATGTTTATTGTGAGGCTGGCACTAATCTCACTCCTCATCACTGCAGCTGAGAAATTTCATTAGCATCACACACAAAGAGCCTGGTTTTCATGCTCTGTGTGGTGTTCATAGCAATTTTCCAGGCCACTTCAACTGGGCAGAATGAGACCTGCCTTCGCACCCACATGTTCACCCCAGAGATGTCACATTTTGGCAGCTGACAGGTGAATGCAGCATTGCTGAGTCTCATGGCTTTACACTGAAGTCAGGAGTATATACTGCTTTTTTTCAAACTCCCTGTACCCAGAATCCTGTGATTATCCAAGTACCTTTTCAGCATTCATTATCTTTTATTTTAATCTTGATGAGTGCAGAATAAAGCTTAAAAAATATGGCTATGTGCTTCTGGGAAGGTCAAAGAGCTAATAATTTTAGTGGATTCCACTTTAACTAAAATAAAGTTCTCGTGTTCTTAAAGCTCTCTGAATGCCTGGAGGCTTCTCTCCTGAGACCTGAGAACTCGTAGTTGCCAACACTGTTAGCACCTGATTTTGGAGACAAACCCCAGTCCCTTTGTAAACAGTGGCATTTTACTTGCCAACATAACTGACTCTTACATTCCACTCAAAGCCTCCAACAGCAAGACCCCCAGCTGCTCCAGTGCCTGCCAGGCCGATGAATAAGCCACTGCCCACGTTGCTTGACATCAGGGATGCTCCAATCTGAAACACATGGTACAGGCACAAAACCCAGAAAGTCACCTTCAGGAACTTCTGTATCAGCCCAAGCATTTTCCCCCGACACTCCCTTTCCCCAGGGCCTTGTCTCCTTGTAAGTAGGTAGCTGGGTGCTATTAAAAAGTTGGGGTTTTCTTCTCCTTTTGAGGAAAACTATGTTTTTATATCTTAAAGTGAGTGTGTCTGCTCCCTTCCACTGCCTCCACACCAATGCAAAGCTTAATCTTAGAACTGGGGTTCACTTTGTCAATGGCTCTCCTAACGTAACTGTTATGGGGAGTTGAGCCGGGTGAAGGAAGTCTAGTGGCAGCCCCAGATACCTCAGTGTCCATGAAACATGATGGATTTCTCCATTCCCTTGTTATTCAGCCAGCAATGTGCCTTCTCCAGCCTCGCTGACCCTTGTTCTACCTCTCCATGCCTTGCTGACAGCCCAGACTCTTTCAAGTCTTGCACTGAACACGCATGTGGTGATTTGCATAGCCATGGTGACAGAAGTGCTCTCTTGGAGCTCCTCCTAAGGGAGGAGATTCCTGAACCATAGCAGAGATGTTGTTAGAAACATGCAGGCCTTTTGTGTTTAATGTCAACACATAGGTTCAAAGATCTTCAGCTCTGTAGCAGGCTGGAAAATGCTAACGTCTCAGGTTAACTGTAGTCTGTGGGCATGGTAAACTACCCTACCATGGCTCATTGACACCCTAATTAGAAGAATGCAAGCTCCAAGGTGCTTTAAACAGGGCAAAGACTGTCTGACTTAACTACCTTTATTTGGCACAAAGCCTCACCTCCTTTCTGCATGCCAACGTCAAATCTCTCTCAGGGTCAAATGAGAAGTTACCCAAAGGACAAGTCTATCCCTTTTGTCTCTAGAGAAAGCTTGCTTTTAGCCACATCACCTAGAAGGAGCTTTTCTCTCCTTAGTACTGCTACATGTGAAACAAGGAATGATGGAATTTGATCTGCTTCTCACCTCTGAGCAAGGTAAAACATTAATATGGCATCAACACTCACACTGATTCCTGCCAACAGCTCTGCCTTCTTGTCCGTGTAAGAAAACTCTTGATTAGAGAGCTGGCTGCTGCAACATGAATTTGCAACTGAAGTGGGAACTGGTGCTCTCAAGAAATGTAAAGAGTTTTCCTGACATCAATATCAGACACAGAAATACAGAAGACACATTGCACAGCAGCAGCAATGTAATATCAGGGTTTAGTTGCGGCTGTCTAACACACAGTAGAAACCTGTCACCCCTGTAAAAAAAAAACCAAACAAAATACACATAAGCCAGTCATGTACTCAAGGTGAAGGCCATGAGGACCTGAGCCTGGAGGAGTGCTGCAGAGGTGGAATCAGACCTCTGACAAACAAAACTGAAAAGTGAACAGCATTAGAGGTTGCTTTGAATCTAGAATGGTAACTCAGGAGACCCAAGACCCAACTGTACCCAGCAAACTCTGTGGCCATCTGCGGTTGGAGCCAAAAGCAATGAGAATGTTTTTGGGTTTTGTTTGTTTTTTTTTAAAGAAAATAAGAGCAATGGTAGGGAAAAAATATTCCACCTGTATATCTTTTAATTTTTCCCGTCCTAATTAGAGAAAACCATCAAGCTGAGCTTTTCCATTAAATGTCACTTGGCTGAGACAGAAGTATTAAGACCATTTAAGAAATAACAGATTTTAGGGAGGTCTGTGTGTCTCTGATGGAAGAGCTTGAAATTCTAGCCTAGTGAATTTATGGGCAATGTACATCTAAAGGAAAAAAAGAAAAAAATACACTATTTTGGTTGAGAAGTGCATTCCGTTACCCACGACTCACTGGAGAGATATATGGTGCTAGTCTGGCATTGGTTGAGAAGATTCTTTATTCCTGCGGTGTTTTTATTCCTTTCAAACTTTAAATTACCTTTATATGTACCTTTCACTCCCAAGAAAAGATGCCTTCAATAGATTTTTTTTTTCTTCATAGTGAAGATTTATACTTCAGTGGTTTGCAGTTTATATCTTTACATCGTTAGTCAATAATCTCAACTTTACTCTAAATAGCAAGGGCTCAGAAAGTCCTGGGCTTTGGGATTACTTTTTCTTTAGTCCCTTAATGCTTTTTTTTACTAAATAGCACATTCCTAGATTACCTAATGCTCTCTTGGCTTGGGGACAATGGTATCTTTGGTGAGTAGGGGCCAAAGAGTTTCAAACCCATCTAGGCAGTCAGTGCTCCCTCACTTTCATCAGCGTGAACATTTTTATTGCTGGCTTTCAGAGAGAAATTGAGAGTTGAAAAAACCTGAAGATGCTGAACTATCCTTTTGGCCCGGCAGCTCCACACTGTAGCCCACTAGCAAACCTGTGTGGGATGATTCCTGGTGGATCCTCTTCATCTCAAGATCACAGTCAAAACGTGTATGGACTGGGTCCCCTCACCAGGCCTGCCCTCCCTGCACCTGGAATTGCTTTAGAACCACGAGAAACAGAGGGATGCGTTTCACTCACAGGCCACCAAGTCATGGATCGTCCAGCCAGGAAATAGCCTCCAATGGTCCCCCGGCTTGCTCGTATCGATGACTGGAAGGACAGGAAAGAGAGAAGTGCTTTCCTCCATTCACCCACCCTCAAAGTTAGACCCAATGCCCATCCCAGTAGCCTTGAAACATCCCGTCAGCAACCTCCTGCACCACTTCAGTCCTACTCCCTTGGGTACCACTGCAGTCAACTGGCTCGCCCTACTCAGAGCAGTATAGACACGTAGTGCATGGCCCTGACGCAGGCTGAAGCAGGGCCCCTGTGAAGGTCATCTAATTTTGAGAAATCTAGGGGTTTGTCTGCTCTCAGCCCTGTGAAGATACACGTTTGCAGCTCCAAGAAAGGCTGCCCACGTTCTGATGATGGCATGCATTAAGGGGAAGCATTTCCCTCCTCAGTGTCCAGCACCCCTAGCAAACACCTTCAGACACGGGAGAACATTGCACAGGGGTAAGAATAAGAGGACAACCTTGTACCCCATGGGATGCCATCAAGGACTGCATTTGGGCATGACATGCAGGCGCACTCCAGGATGGCTAGCAATGCCCTGCTGCAGCTCCTCCTGCCTTGCTTCGTCCCACCGCTGTGGATTCAGAGTTTCCAGCAGCCCCACTCTCCTATGGCCACATCACACAGCCCCATCTAGGAACTGCATGAGAACCGCAGGGAGTTCAAGAGCAATAGGATGTCCATAGGCCAGCAAGCCCCTCTGATCTGGCCGAGGCTGACTGTGCTTGCTGTTTGCAGCAACCCACAACTTTCAGTCAGGCACCATAATACAATGGTTTGCTGCAAAACACCTGCTGCACATAGCAGCACCCAGACTGGTGAGCAGCACTGCCATCAAGCCAGGAGAAGCCTGAATGCCTGGTTTCAGCATCAGGTCCAAAAATTTTTTCGTGTGTCTGTTAAGTAAGTCAGGCTTCACCCACTGCTTCTGCCTCTCTTTGTGCAGGTTTCTGATGGTCCAGCTTTGGAAAGCGGCTGCTTGTACCTATTTAATGACTTCTCCTTGAATATTCCATTTGGGAAGGAAGAAACACTTCAGCCAACCAAAACACTATAGGTGTCTATGAAAGAGGTCTTTGCAAAGCAACATGAACAAATAATTAGCAAAAATTTTTCCAAAGCTTTTTAAAGTCTCATTTCAGTCTTCCCCACACCAGCCCTGGCTTTTCTTTCACCCTCTGCCCACCCACACCCTGATATGAGACTACTTTGAAGCATGGGAGGTAGACATCACCCCCAGCACAACCTCCAGGGAACAAGCACTTGGTTGTCCCCATGAGAGGGTGAGGGCTCACAGGAAGATCACTGTCACCCCCAAATTGCTCAATAGGGCCTGGGATAACGGTGTGTGCAGGGGATGCCCTTTGCAGGCAAACACCTTTGTAGCCAGGAGGGATCCAAAGAGGACCAAAGGCTTTCCACCTCAGGCAAACCCAAACCCAGTTACCCTGGGGACTCACCCATATTCCAACAGTTAGGACAAAGGCGAAGTAAAAAACCACGACGATGATGTCTGCCACCCCAAAGGCTACTGTTGTGTCCCCCGGCAGTGCAGGCAGCTCCGTGGTGGCTGGGGTTGGCTGGTTCATGGCTGCAAGCGAACTGCTGATTTTCTCTCTCACACTGGACTTTGGTGCACATTGGCCTTCATCGCTCCCCTTGTAATAATTAACAGAGTGGAAAAGGTGTGAGTGGGGAGCGGGAGCCAGGCAGGACTGTGGCTAACATTTTCCCAGCAGGCCCCCTGCGAGAGCTTTGGCTCCATGGTTCCTCGGGGAGGACCTCCCCACAGCTCTGTGGTGCAAGCATCCCTCCCGGCTGCTCCTGCATCCTTTTACCAGCGGTCCCTTCTCCTGCCCATTTACCCACTGGCAAGGCAAATAGATAAGTGCCACATTGTCTTGTTCTCCACCTCTTTCACGCCACTCTCTCCCCAGCATCCTAGAGGGGAAAGCTCCTTCTAAAAGGAGCTGCCATAGAGGGGAACTGGTCTTTCTTCCTGCTGTGAGTGGTGAGGATACTGAACTGTGCAGGACGGGTGCAGGGGCAGCCGCAGGCGAGGGCACTGGTGCCCCTTTCCTCCTTCAGTCCAGCCATGCGCTGCCTTCTTCCCCATCCCGTGCTGCAGCTCAGGGTCACTCTGGGCTGCACAGACACCCGCAGCCCCGGCGGATGGTCATCAGGCAGGGAGCGCATCTTAAACAGTGCATTCACTTTGCAGACAGCAACAGGGGGAAGTGCAGGGAGGAGAAAGCTGAGTTTTCTTGGAAGGCTCTCCAGCATGCATGTGGCCAGTGGTGAAGCAGTTCAGCTTCTTATGTGACAAGCAGAGCAAACACCAGGTCACCTGTGAGTTGGGAAAGCTGCGGTGGCAGCAGAAGCAGCAGCTCTCCTGGGGCATGAGCAGGTAGGAAGGTACTGTCCCCTACCACTAGCAAATTGTGAACTGCAGGTCCTCCTCCACATCCCACTGGCTGCCTGGGGCAGCAGAGTCATCTCCCAGCTCTGCAGGATGTCTCGCCCTTCTCCGCCTCTTAACGCTGAGGCCCAGTAGGACCTGTGCCTCCACCTCCCTCTGCACCAGGTCCCTGCTCAGAGGCACTGGGAGGAGTCCAGGACGGCCCCTGTGGGTGCTTTAGTTGATGGTCATAACCCAAGAGCCAGAGACCGGCAGATGGGCAGAGACCTGGATTCTCAGCGTGGTTCCTAAAGATGCTAAAGGACATTTGTCTCCCACAGATTTTGGCTCCTAACACCACCCTCAAAGCCATGGTGGCTTGTGGCATCCATTTTCTCCTTAGTTTATAAATACAAACATCTCCAGACCATGGCTGACCCTGGTCACCCTCTTGCGATATCTCTCCTCTCTCTCTGCTGTTTGAGGAAGAGCTACTTTTCTCCTTTCCACGGAGTGCCCACAGTGCTGTGAATGCCCCTCTAAGAAACCGTCAGTTCCCTGCCTCACCTTCCCCACCTGCAGTAGCACCAGGGAAATCATAAGTATGCTGGTGACATTTCCTGAGCACCTCTATGGAGGGGATGCTGCTGTAGGAGAAGGCAGGGCAGTGGGCTGGGCTACCAGGCAAAGGCAGGGGCTACGACTGAGGGACTGGTGTCCTTGGGAGAGGTTTGGTCTGGGGCTGCTACCCTGGCAGGCTCAGCAGGGCTTACCCTGGGGCCTGTCAGAAAAGAAATCATGAAGGGCTCTAGCTGAACGCTAAAGGAAAGAGGAGGACACTGGGGAGACACACACAGGGTGGTCCTGACTGTGGCACCAGTCACCAAGACTCAAGCTCCAGCGCAGCTGCAAAGTCACTCTGTTCCCTCTGTCTGCAGCTATCTCATATGTGTCAATGGTGGTCAGGACACCTCAGCTGAGGGCACTAGCCTGGTCTGGAGACAAGGTGGGGACCCTCCAGCACCAGCCCAGCTCTCCATGACACCACCAGCCCTTCGAATCAGGGCACAGGGTGTGCGTCACGCTGCCTCTCTGCTCCTTTGTTGGGACAGCTTTGGGAGGGTCACCCAAGGCTCCTGCTGGGTTTGCAGAGCTCTTACAGAGCCGCCTGTGGGGTAAAAGCCTTCTCCAGGTAGTCCCCTGGTCCTCAAAGTAGAACCATCTCCTACCTCCCCCACCTTCTGCCACAGGCAGTCCCTCACCCCTTGACATATCAGGTGGGACATTTCAAACCTAGGCAAGCTTTGCTTACCCCTGGTTTCAAGGGAGGCAACAAAACCTCTCTCTCACTTTGTTTTATCCCCCTCTCTCCCAGCGTTTTCTTGAAAATTCTGGCTACCTAGTTGCTCATTGATTGCACTGCTAAAGCAAGGCCCCCGTTCACCCCTGCTCCCCAGTCTGAGGCTCTCTGGGAGTGGTGTCTCCCTGTAGTCTCATTATCCACGAGAGGCTTTTCAAGACTGAAACGTTTCAACTAGCTGAAGTACAGTTACCAGAAATTAAATACCTGGAAGCCTAAATCCCCTGGTTAAACAGGTAGCTCTCCCTGCGCAGAGCTGATTTACACTCACCCACGCATTCTTCCCTCTTAACACCGCAGCACACAAAAGCAAAAAGACAGTCATCTAATCTTGAAACGCATCAAATTCCTACCCAAGAATCAAACACAGCCAGTATCTCCAGTCTTCCCAAACCAGGAATCCTGCTCGCCATGGGGAACCCAACCCAAAGTACCTGACCAATCCAGTCCTTCACCCCACCTTCCAAAGGCTCTGTATCAGCACCAGCTAACACTTGCCAACACTTGAAAGCTTGCACCCTGGGAGAGTAAATACATCTAATAAGCTATTCCCCACAGCTGTGAGCTATCATGAGTCTGTTGGACCCACCTCAATGACATTGGCTTATAGTGGCAGGAACCCATGAAATGTTATAACACTGACTGGATCATCTCAAGTCATAGTGGCCAACACCACTGCTGGTGCAACTGGGTAGCACTGCAGCGGCTGCACCTCGAACGCGGACCATACCTTGAGGGTGTCTGTGGTGGTCCCCTTCTTCGCCGCTCAGCAGCCTGCTGGCCCTCCTGCCTTCAATCCTGTTCAGGCAGGAGCTGCTCTGCTCCCGCTCCTCGGGGCTGGCCGCAGAGGTGTGCTCCTCCAGCGCTCCCCCCGGGACGTGGCTGCTGTCCCTGCCCACAGCCGAGGGGATGATGCGTGTCGGCATTGCGTGACGCTCACCCTGGCTCCTGGCCCCACCGCAGGAGCCCCAGGCGAGAAGCACGGCGCAGTGCGAGGTGCACAGCTCCGCCGGGCCCGGCAGCAGGGCAACGCTTATCTCCTGCTCCACACACCCTTGAGTCAACACTGGCAACTATCCACCCCCGGAGACGTGGCGCTCCTTGCCCTGGGAATGAATGGGGGAATTCACGTGCCTGGGAAACAATAAAAATTCAGTAAAGCTGACAAACAAACGAGCAGCCATTGGAGTGAAAGATACTACAGCAGCATAAGCCCAGCAGGTGAAGGCGGACAGATCTCTATTGATTCTTGGGGAGGAACGCTCGTTTGCTTCCGCTTGTCTCCAGGGGACCTGGCAAGGCACCTCGGATGCTCTGGTTAACTGCTACGGCAAACCCATCTTCCCTGGCAGGCAGAGCTCCTCAAAGCCTCTCTGTCATGGAGGCAGAGCTGAATTTTTCTTCCCCAAAGCTAAGGAACAGGTTGGCTTACCTTATCCATGTTGGTGGGAGTGGTGGTGGCAAAGGAAGTGCTGGGCATGGTGGGGAGGGGTGAGCCGGTGAGCAAAGCTGTTGCAGGGTGTCACCCATGGCAGGAACAGGCACTGGTGGAGGTGTCGGCTGTCCTTGTGGGGGTAATGTGCATGGAGGGCTGAGCTGAGGAATACAGATCTCCATCCTCTCCCTGTTCCCATCCTGAGACATCTCTCATCCACCTCCCAAAGAGCCTTTCCTCCTCCCTTCAGGACTCACTCCCTGGTGCCTACCTGGCTTCATTCAGCCTCTTTTTCCTTCACGAGGGCTGAGAGCAGGGCTAGCAAACGGGAGCAGAAGACAGCCTCTGGAGCTCCGACGGTGAGGCTGGGGCTACTTTGTGTACCTCATCTCCTTGGCCAGCAATGGGCCCACTGGCACCTGGCTCCGCAGACATGGCTGCTCCCAGCAGTGTCGGGATGCTCAGCAGAGGTGCAGGGCAGGCTGCAAAGGAGCAGCAGCCCCATAAAACCGCAGCATGGGAGCTGCAACCCTCCTGCAGCACCATTAAGATGCTCTCCTCTCCTCGCAGCAGAAGTGACAGGACGTTTCGCGTACTTTTGTGGAGTGTGCTCCCTCACTCGTGTCACAGCAGCTGAGAATGAGCCCTTCAGGGACTGGAAATTATAACTGGCGTTTCAAAGCGTGCAGCTCAAAAAAAAAAAAGCGCTGAAGAGCAAGTGTTTCTGGGGCAAAGGATGTTTGGTTAAGTGACAGGCAATTATTTTTGCAAATGTTAAAGAATAAATGGACTTCCCTTTCATTACAAAGCCACTTCACAGTCGTCAGCAAATAGCTCCAATGACAATTAGTGAATTTCTAAATGGATTGAGAAATTGGCTTATACACAGATAACAATGCAATGAGGCAAGGCGACAGCCAAGCCTCACTTCTCACCTTACCTCCTGGGGGGATTTTTTCTGCCTGCTGGATGGGTGAAGCATTCAGCTAGCCATTATTTTCTTCTCAGCCCTTTCTCAGGGGGAATGACTCTTGAATAAAATCCAGAAGTTTAATTTTAGTTTGATATGAATGGGCTTTAAATGTATTTAATGTTTAAAGGCAAGTTATTCAGCTCCGAGCCCGCTCCGGAGGAACAGCGTGGTGGGGAGCAGGCGCGGCAGCGGGAAGAGGAGCAGACCCCCGGGAAGCCGCAGCAGTTTTCACAGCTCTTTTCTTCCCTCTGCAGGCCACACTCTTGATTTTCACTCCTAGACTGTCCCACAAACCTGGAGTGGAGCAAGTCCATCGTTTCAAGTGTCCCTGCTTTTTTTTTTTTTCTCCGCAATTTTTTTGTTTAATCCTAGGGTGAGTCAGGGATACCTGTGCTGAAGGCAGTGGTATAAACACTGCGCAGACCAGTGAAGGTGCCGGTTTTGATGGGAACCTCGGCATCTTGGCAGGCTCCTTTGTGCACCCATCACACCAAGGGGAAACCCCACCGCTAGAGACTACTCCTGCCTGCTCCCGGTGTGGGGGAGCCATGCGGGCGATGCATTCGCTCAGCCTCCGCTGCGAAATGCTGGTGCCGAGGCAGGTGGGCTCATATAGGATGTGCTTTGTTTGGGCTGTAACCCCAGCATGGAGCTGCGAGCATGGACCTCTCCCAGCAAGCAGCACAGACCATCGCTTACCCTCTCCTCACTCTACCCCAAAGACCATCTGCAGCTCCTGCCCGAGCACTGTGGACCCATGACCCTGTCATCTGCATGTAGATTAAGGATAGCCATATAGAAGGCAGTTTCAAGTTAGCATATAGTTTCTGCTGCACTTAATTGGGACAATGGCTGAGAGGAGATGCCTTGGGTACATCCCCCAAGCGTGGTGTCACCAACCAGCCAGTCTAGGCTGAAGCGAACATTACTGAGTGGAGTCTCAGCCCATCTGCCTTTATCCAGACGACTCATCTGCCGCCCAGAACAAGTGTTTGCACCTGGCTGCCCCTTCCAACCTTATGTGCCCTGCTGGGAAACTTCAGTGAGCGCTGGGAAACTAAGGTGAGAAGCCACAGGAGGAGTTTCAAGTCGCACTTCCAGCCATGGCTGCCCAGAAAAATCATTCTAGGACCAAGTAGACTTACACTGGATAAAACATGTCACATTTACTGAGTGACTTTTCTGACTAACAGCCAGACTTTGAAAGATATTAGCAAGGGTAAAACATTAAGTGACAGAACAAGGACACTTTAGATGAAGGATGTTGTTCTCCCTTTAATTTACTCCCCCGTACAGCCTTGCAAAGATCTCAGCAGAGTAAGTGTCCTTATTGATGGATACGCTATCCTTGTTAAGATGGGACAATATACTTATTTACAGCTTTCATCACTGTCACGAAGGCACAAAGCAAACAGATATAACTAATGAAGTTTTAGCTATTACATAATGTCTTTGCCAACTCCATGCAGAAGTCTGGGTAAAAGCCCTGGGAATAAATCTTTTTATAAGAGCGTTTTTAATGAATTTAAGACATAAAGAGATCTACTTGCAGTTTGTATTAGGACTCTGGGTAGTGCTTTTCTGGAAAGATGGTTCAGATTTGGAGTACAATGAAATGATGGTCTGAGAAACACCAAGGAATAAGTGAAAGCCAAATAAGCCCTACAACCTGAGCCACGAATTACCGTGTTCTTGGGGATGCTGCACGATGAGGCTGTTGCGAGCTGTGACCATTAGCTATCACCAGCAAGATGAATATTCAATAATAATGAATCAACAAGCAAGAGAGATGGAGGAGTTGCAGTAAGAACATGCCCACCTCATTTCATCCTCTTGGGATGACAGCCAGCCGAGGGGGAGGGCAGGAGGAGGTGAGTCATGCTGCCTGAGACAGAGATGCTCCACAGCAAAGCACATAAGATAATGCTTCACAGCCCCTGCAAAGGGCATGTTTGGTATATGTTACAGGAACAACCAGTTTCCTTTGATGTTCTCCTGCAATCCATCGTCTGAGAATCAGGAGGAACTTAGACCAAAACTGGTAAAACTGGAGGTGGTGCATAATTACCTGGAAAGCTCCTGTGGGGCAGGGGAGTGGGTGGGCTCATGCCCAGCTCTGTTTCCCAGTATGGTCTTGTACAAGTCTTTTACAGATCACACAGGAAGAAAGAAAACAGTCTTTTCTGAATGATTTTGATAGGTGCCTTGCTAAAAGAAAAAATAAAAAGCACTTCCTACACACAACTAAAAGTGATCCAATGCATTTAGATTTTCACTGTGTGGCCCATTTCAAGAGAAAAGGCTCCATGACAAAACCACAGATGTCAACAGCCTGGATGTTTTGGAACTGCAGATTCAGAAAAGCATTGGCAGCTTTGATCCACCTCCGCTTGGTGACTATGGAGAAAATCCTTCTTTGTGTTAAGGAAAAAACGGCAAGGAAGAAGTAGATGCTTCACTTCAGAGCTAGGTGGGATAAGGACATTCTCCCCTTTGACAGATTACTCAATGTTTGGTGGTTTGGCGGTTGTTCTCACCAGGAGGTGAAGGCTGGTACAATTCTGCTTGTTTAGAAATATTGAAGTCCAACAGAAGGAATCAGGGAAAGGTTTCTTCACAGCTGGCACTTTGTTCCAGAGCTCTGTGGAGCTTTTATTAAAGTTCAAGGTCTTACCCATGACCTGTGCTCCTTCTTTCCCTCCCTCATCTGCAGCTCCCTCACCCAGTGTCTATTTCCCACGTCCGCACCAGGGCCCCAGGAAAAATACCTTTGCCGCACGATTTGGTGGCTGACCCACCCCTGAATGCAGTCTTGAGAGTCTGGAGAGCAGCTCCTCTTGCTCCAATGAGCGGACTATGAACACGCCTAATTTCTTTTCACATCCAGGCTCAATGAAAGACAATTATATTTCAGTGTCACTTCCCTGCAGTCACTGTGTTACAGACTCTCACGGAACTGGAAATGAAATCCATGTCATTTGAGTCAAACTCCATAGCTCCAAGGCCCTCTTTTTAGCTTCAGCAAGAGCTTTCTACAAAGCCTGTCGATCCATTTCTAGTTGGAACACTTTTCAAAGCCAACTGGACAGATAAGATACAACTTTTTTTTTGTAGAAAGGAGAATTTTGAAGGCTGCTGCATTTCCTTTGACTAGTCGATAAAATAGACGTCAAAAAGCTCTAAGGATGATGGATATATATGAAGTGAGTGCAGTCTTCGGAGTTACTGTCCCTAAGGACAAGAATCAGAAAAGAAGGCTGAGCTGAAATGGTTGCTGAAAGTATGATGCGGGGGGAGAAGGAAAAAAAAATAAAATCAAACTTAATGGTTTGTTGCAGTTTGTGAGGACTAAGGAAATAAAGTCTGGAACTGAAGGAGCTGTCAGGCAGTAAGATAGGGTTACACTTCCTCCACACAGAGCCTGCAGTGCTGCCTTGATTAGGCGAAAGAACTTCGGATTGCTACAGAGAAAGCCGCCTTGCTCCCTATCAACTTGCGAAAGTTAATCAGCATCCCAAAATGACAGCTCCCTCCAGCGCTGAGATTTCTTTAAACTGAAATAAAAATAAAAAGTCTCCTTGGTCCAGTTTCAAACCTAGCTGCACTACAAGAAAAAAAAAAAAAATTAGAAGGAGATAGAAAGACTATGACATTCTGCAGCAACACCCCCAATGCTAATCTTCCTCGTGATAATAATAATAATAACTTATATGACTCCCATACTTTAGTCGAGCAGCTTGTGTCCTGAGGAATACATCAGACTTGATAAACTACTGCCATCAGCTTGCCCGGTGTGATGAGACTTAGAGTGGGAGGATGCTGCTGGTTCGTGATGCCCTGGAGAAGGTGAGGACAAAAGGTGATAAAGAGCCCCATGCGGAGCTGAATTTCCAGAGGACGGCTTTGAGTGCATGGAAGGGGAGTCATCTGGTTTGGGACACTGGCTAGGACACAAGAAACAATGCCCTTATTTTTGGCCAAAGCATCAGTGGAGTTTTGTTACTGCCAACTCTAAGCCTTAAACGTTCCTGATTTTGGGGCCAAAATTGAATGATATTGGTTTAGATATCATGAGGATTTTTTTTTTTTCTTTTTTAGTGGTGAAGCTTTTCTGTTCCTTCTGGTTTCTGTTCCTGAAGGGTGCATCTTCATACTTTTCTCCACCACAAGGAGTTCTAGAAGCAAGTCTCAAATTTTCATGAAATTTGGGGTGCTTACTGCAATCCCACAACTCCAGAAACTGGGCCTTTAGGGAAAACTAAAACTCATCAGGTCCACAGGAGAATTGCCAGTGCTGGTGCTCAGGTGAGGCCCCGCTCTTACACTCCCCCACTCTCCTAGCACAGTCTCTGATCTTTGACGCGCAGCCTCCCAAGCTGCAGCTCCAAGGGCAGGTCTCCAAGAAACAAGCTCTTCTGCAAGCTATTAAGCTGATGAAACCTGCTTTCCTTTGGACACACCTCCTAAGATGGGCGGCTCTGATGTCAAAGGAAGGTGTGAGGTCTCACACATCCATTCTGGTGGTCAGAATACACTGCTGCTGTGGATTTTCTCCTGGCTAATGAGGATTAAATATCACACTTTAATTTTTCCTTTGCTGGTGGGACCGACAGGGTCTTTCTCCTCTGCTCCATCATTTGTTTTCATGAACTTTGTAAGGACTTCATATATTCAGAACTATTAGTTCTCCACCACGTTTTGTTGGTGTTAACCAATGCACCCACTAGTGACTGAGGCCAGGGCTGCTGCTCACAAGGACCAGTGCACACTTGCCACCTCCTCCCTGTGATCACCCCAGGAAATCCCCCTTCCAAAACCAATGAAATAAATTACTCAGACAACTTGTGGCAGTATCTGTGGCTTTTCGCCTCCCACCTACAAGAGCCCTGCATGCAGGGAAGGCAGGAACGGCGTCACAGGGCCTGGCGCTGTCTGGGACATTTTCACACTCATTAGCTTTATACCATAACCCAAAGCAGAAGGGGTCATGTGTTGGGCTGTACGCAGGGGGATGGATGCCTGCTGGCAGGTCACGCCACGGGCCATGCCTGGCCACCGTGTTACGTGACGCACCTGACAAGGTCCGAGATCAGCAGGGCAGCTGCGGTGTGGGGCTGCGGGCAGGGAGCGGGTGTTTCCAGCCCAGCCGGAGGCGCAGACAGCACCGTCAGCCTGCTCTTCGTGCTGTGAGGGGCAATCAGTACTCACGCAGTAGCCCTGGGACCCATTTGACTCATGTCTTCTTTGGCAAATATGCAGCAGAACAGCTCTGAAGTTGCAGAATTCAGTTTAAAAAAAAAAAAAGAAGAAAACCAAACCCACAAAACCCCACTATGAAAAGACCCAGCCTCTCAATAACCGCTGCGCTTTTTGCTAACTTGCTTTATTGTGCCTAAATGACCAGAAAACACAGAATCACAGAATGTTTGGGGTTGGAAGGGACCTCTGTGGGTCATCTAGTCCAACCCCCTGCCGAAGCAGGGTCACCTACAGCAGGCTGCACAGGACCTTGTCCAGG
>Ga0065711_1026937_pt1 | contig 56848 bp, 29 predicted proteins | sample Hoacrofraction12_FD_59098 | JGI IMG/M metagenome (GOLD analysis project Ga0065711, IMG submission 59098) | Hoatzin crop microbial communities from Cojedes, Venezuela - Epithelial fraction 12 v2 (version 2) | ecosystem: Host-associated > Birds > Digestive system > Esophagus > Crop | place...
GGGAGGCTGCAGCCGGGCCCCGGGAGCGTTCCCGGGCCGGGCGGCCGCCGGGCGGCCCCTGGGAGCGGCACCGCGGCCAGGGGCAGGGGCAGCGCACCGCACCGCGTCTGCTGATCCGCGGAGTCTTTCTGTGTGCTCGGTCCTAACGACAGCCTTCAGACAAAAGATGCGAGCTTAATTAAACCGAGTCAAACAGGTCTAAGAGTTAGATAGAAACAACTTCTGAAAGTGCTTAAAATCTGTTTGCTCTTTTTTTCCTCTGGTGTTTTAATCCTTTCAGAGATGTTACTGTGTATAGATAAAAGTATTGCCTCCTTAGGAATTTGCTAGCTAAAGCGTTGTCACATTTTTGTGATGTTTCCTAGTCAGAACATAAAGTCATATTTCTCTCTTTCTGTTAAAGTTTGCGTCTAACAGAACAAAAACCTTGCAGACAAACCCAGCAGACTGTGTGCAATAAGATGGCCTAGGTACTAGCGGCGGCCATGGGTCCTGCGAGGCATCGGTGTCCCTTTCATAGATTTAATCCGCTACGTACCCAGAAAAGAGCCACTCGGTCCACCTTGTGTGGCTCGCGCCGCGCGGAGCCATGGCCTTGTGGCTGCAGTCACGCGGAGGTGCGCACTGAGCCAGCAAGGTTAATAGCCCGGATCTCTTTTTTTAGGTCGAAAGATACAAATGGGGAAAGCCCACAAGCTCTTGGGCACCCAGCCTTTCTCTGGACGCCGTATGCAAATGTATTTACATTTTCTTTTCCCTCCTGCCTGTTCTGCGACTCTGTCATTTTGCTGAGGAGCAACTGTGACTGCCATTTTGCTGTACTTCTCAGCTCAGACAAAATGGAGGCTTTGGAGGAATCAGTAACTACAACAGCCCGTGCCTTCTAAAAATCAAAGATAATCGCCTTTTATGAAAAAGGTGATAATTTTGAGGATGAAAAAAAAAATTAGCATACCCCATCCTAAAAGGCGGAATCTCCTTTTTTCCTGTGAACACATGGGTGCAGTTGTGTTAATTTCATTGCCGAAATGTAAATATTAATGCACCTTGCACTTTGATGTATTGCCATAAAAGACACTGAATTTCAAATCACCAGGCCCACTGTGTGATGCAGGGACGTAACTTAGCTATTCATCTTTATTTGAACAGCCCTCTTCCTAAAAGCTCACTTAGGGAGATTCCCAGTCGCCATTAGAAAAGCAAAATAAAATTAATCTAAATCATTCTAACTTTATCTCAGAAAATTAATGATGGATGAAGAAGGGGTTTATAAAGGTTTAATAAGAACTAGACTGGAATACAGTGTATATTCTAGAGCCTGTGATTATAGTGGTAATTTAGCAGATTGTATCACTGCCTATCTCTGCCAAAGGATGTTTCACACCATTTAAAATGCACAGTACTCCCTTCAGAGACAGGTTGTTCTGGAATAACTCAACATCCGAAGAAAAGCCATGTTATTTCACTCCTCTCTTTATCAGTCGCATGTGTGCGATTGCGTGCGTGTGTGTCATCTTCTCCTCAGCAATAGCGCTAAGTTTTCATGGTTGTTTCTGTGTTCATTTATCAGCCTCCTGTGAGACAGACAATACCAAAAATGGAAAGCCATGAAATCTGTTCAGAATAGGGTTTAAGTGCTGAAACCAGAGAGCCTGTATAAAACAAAGCATGAATTGGTCCTTCCTCTAAAGGGTGAATTAAAATAAATTTGGTTTTGAACACGTTATCCAAACTCTGAGAGCTCCTTTTTGTTTCTCATTTTGAAGAGGAACAAAACAGTGAGATAAGGACAAACCTTAGTGGTTTTTTTATCCAGCAAAGGTGATTTGAGAATCTCTAGACCAAAGGGATTGAGATTTGAATAAATTGCATGCCTGTGATGTTTCCAAGACTAAGGATGCAAGTCTCCCAGTGTGCAAAGGCATGAGCCAAGCTGATCTGTAGTTAAATTAAAGAATTTGTCATATTTAAATTCATGGAGTGCATGGTCTGGTGTTCCCTTTGACTCTCCTGCCTCTCTCTTTTACAGGCTCTTTGCTGCTAAGTGCAGTGGCTGCATGGAAAAGATCGCCCCAACAGAATTTGTGATGAGAGCCCTGGAGTGTGTTTACCACTTAAGCTGTTTCTGCTGCTGCGTTTGCGAACGACAGCTGAGGAAAGGGGATGAATTTGTTCTTAAGGAAGGGCAATTGCTCTGCAAAAGTGACTATGAAAAAGAGAAAGACTTGTTGAGCTCGGTCAGCCCAGACGACTCAGACTCAGGTGAGCTCTTCCCACACCTGCTCCAACTGGAAAAGCTGCAAGAGTTTGTGGAGCTTTCTTATAGAAAAGTACATCCATTTACACACCCGCTTTATCTATATGCACATGCCGCCCATGCTAATTAGCAGAGACAGCTAAAAAAATCCCTACTTGTAGTCTGTTCTCGCTAACTTGACTCCCTTCCTTGTCTTGCTGCTTAGTAAAGGACAGAAACTTTTTGGTTTTGTCAAGACATATTTCTCTAAGATCACAAAATGTGAATCAGACTGACTTCAGTTACCTGAGACCTCATTTAAAGCATGCTCTTTTCCATAGGCATTCTTCCATCCACTTAACACATTTTTCAGCATTGAGCTAGGAAAATGGACAAAGTAGTAATATGGTTTTCAAGAGTATTCTCTCTGCCAGTCACAAGTGGTAACTTTAAGAAAAACTACAGGTATAACACAGAAGTGCTGAGGAGAAGCTGAAAGAAACCAAGAAGTGAGTTTGTGCTGCAGCAATAGCATGTGCGGCGCAGGAAGGCAGGGGCACTGCCTGCTTGGTGAGGCTGCGTGCGTATCCACTCCCATTAAGGCAGGCAAGGGGGCTCACACAAAAAGCAGTAACTTGAATGAGGAGTTCAGGGAAGTCTGTCTCTGGATGCTTTCAAGCCAGCTGCAATGCTTGGCTCTCCTGACTTCATCCAGACTTCTCCCTGGCAGTATGTCTCTTCTGTGCTGCTAAGGCTCTAGTTTCTCTGCTGTCTACCTGCTGTTTTGTGTCAAAGCCCCATTCTGGTTTCAGCCTAAGAGATCATCTTTGTGTTGACCCAAGGATAGCTGCACTGTGAGTTGTGTGCTACATACAGTACAGAAGTGAGGCGTGCAAAGTTTGCTTGTTACAGATGTCCAAGAGTGTTTTTGAGGTCCTGCACTCTTCCTGATGAGTGCAAACTGTTTAGGATCAGGGGGCGACAGGCTCGGTATCTTAGTAAAATGCACTACCAGTAATCTGCAGTGTGACCTCTCTCTTCAGAGAGACCTGGCGTTTGAACAGTGTGATTGCAAGAGTCTGCACCGCTTGGCCTGGGAGTTTAGGCAGAGGGTCTCCATGCTGCGACCAGAGCTTTTGCCTTCCCAAGAAGATAGCTGACAGCAGCTGATGGGTGTCTTCCCCAAGTTCTTCATGGTGATGGAGACACAGATACTTACTTTCCTCCACCCGTTTCCTAGGGAAGGTTTTAAAAGAGAGTGAGCAAAATCTGCTTGCTGTCTGTCTGGGGCTCGGAGCACAGTACTGTATAGGACAAAAAGTCCACACACTGCATTTGGATTCTCCAGTCCAAAACCCAGGGGATCTAGCATTGGTCACAGTGAGGACTGCCTTTCAGGCTCACAGGCAACTCCAGGAGAGACGGGATGCATCCTTCCTGTGCCATATACGCTCAAGGAGACTGGAAACCTCCTGCTGCCAGTGTGCCCTGGCTGATCCAAAGACTAGAGATAGTGTGTACACAAATCGCTGCCAGCCATCATAATTCACACTTGTTTCCCAAGAAAACATCTAAGAAAATCAACAATTACCATTCCCGTAAGCGTACAAATGACATGAATGTTTGCCTCTGGTTTATGGGAAAATGCATTATTCCAGTTTAGCTAAGAGCAGTAATTATCCTTAATCTCTAATTTGAGAGCTGTATTCTCCATATTGCTGAAATTTATACTTTTGTGTCAGGAATGCGGCAAGACAAAGGTCACTGCTGACTCAGCAGGACATGCGGGACCAGGGCCTTTCTTGGAGCAGCATGTTATTTATCACCATACTGTATTTGCAGGGCCTCGGGTGCTTTGCAAATCTCATGTCGCAGGGTCTGGGCTCTTTGTGAATTTGCCCGAGGCATGCGAGTTTCCTACTTGCCCTTCAGCATGTCGTTCTCATCGCCAGCTTCAGCATCCTGCCCTCCACCTGTCTGCGTCCAGACAAAACCCCCTTTGAGAAGCTGGGTGTGCGGGGCTGTCCCCATGCTGCAGGGGTGGGCATGGAGATCCTCATCCCCTGCCCTCCCCGCTCGTCACGCCAGCACTGGTGGTTGCCATTTGCCAGCCAGCCGCGTTTGGGATCTGCTTTGGGCACGGCTGAGCTCTCCTTCAGGACCAGATTTTGTATTTTGTGATCAGCAGCAAACTACCACAGTGGCACAAAACAGCCTTGGTTTCGGTTTCATTTCCCCTTGGCACAAGGGGTAGTGTCTTACTCCTGGAGATGCTTTCCCCCTCCCCCTCATTATTCTGTTAGCCAAACCCAAACCTGAAAAGCAAGCTGACAAATTAAATGGGATGTTTTGTCTCCCATTGTCTAATACATTGAGAACACATATCTCCCAGATGCCTGTGTGAGAGCAAATGATGTCACATAGCCCTAGCTGAGTATGTGTCCTTCTCCAATCAAATATTTATCCACTGGACACAAAAGTAACTCTCCAATGAGCAATATTAATCCTCACAAACCTTTCCTGAGAAATGGCATGCCGGAAAGTTAATAATGTCATGGTTATTAAAATGACTGAACTTCTCTTTAATCATTAGGCAAAAGATGCTTATTAAAGTAAAAGGTGATTAGATTGCTAGGTGCATAATAATCAGACCCTAAAATGAATTAAAGTCTAATTTGTTAATTCCCCAAACGTAATCTTTGAGTATATAAAAACTGTGGTGTGTTTCTTCATGCTGAAGTCCCTATAATGGTGTATTCATGTTTTCTCGAAGAAAAATCAGTAGTCTGGTGAAAGAAAATATGCTGAGTTGAAAAGTTGTTTTTCACAACAAAATTTGTACTTACTCTTAAATCTTTGCCACTGTGACTGAGATTTCCAAGTACCATATACTAACACACGTAATATCACCAAATTGCATGAATATTTAGATTTTAACTATAGAAAATCCAAATAATCTGTTTGGTCTACACAAGCATACATATATTTGTTTGTATTTACCAAGAAAGAAATTTGTGCCTGCACACATAGGCACGCTGAAATTCACAGAGAAAGAATACTGATGTTTTCTGTGGGATGCAGAAATGAGATGGCAAAGATTGTATTTAGTATTATCTCTAGAGCTCAAAATATTCAGAACAATAACTACACTATATTTAGCTAAACAGATTTTGAGATATTTTTGCAGTATCTGCATTTACACTGTTTTGCTGCCATAGTGGTGTGGGCTGTAGTACCTGTCTGCAGCTAATGCTTTGGGAGAAGATGCGGCTCTGCTCCAAAGGGAGAGGTGCGTATCAGTTGGTGAGGTTGCAGCAGGTGAGCCCACAGGGGACCAAGTGATGCTGGAAGGGCACAAAGTCTCTCTGTGCCCGATTCGTAGCACCATTGAAGCATATTCCGAAATTCCATCCCCTGATCAGTCCCATGGCCTCAATTAAAAATTCAGCACTTTAATGTGCTTTTGTGTCATTTGATTGAGGCAGTGCACACAAATCTAAGATCGTCTCTTCCTGCCCGCAGTTGCTTTAGGTATTCAGATAGACATGGGATAACAGTCAAACCTGTTGGCTAGTTTGGCAGTGGAAGAGCAGTTCTCAGATCCCCTGTTATCTTGGTGGAACAACTACAAATCTATATTCTGTTCGTTTTTCACCAGTTAAAAGTGATGATGAAGACGGAGACGTTAAGCCCACCAAAGGACAAGTAACCCAAGGAAAAGGAAGTGATGATGGGAAGGACCCGAGAAGACCTAAGCGACCAAGGACAATACTTACTACGCAGCAGAGACGAGCGTTCAAAGCATCCTTTGAAGTGTCTTCCAAGCCCTGTAGGAAGGTATGTGCTTCATCAGGGACCTGAAGTCAGCTCTGACCCCAGGCCGTGGGGGTGGCAGGGTCAGGTGGCAGCTCCAGACAGCCCCTAGACCCTTCCCAGGACAGCAGCAGGTGCCTTGGAGCAAATACAGAAACCAGGCCAGCGTATGGCGATACTCACCCACATAACCGTTTCAGACTGGAGTGATCAGCAGCTTAGGATCAGCTCATTGTTGTTTCTGGATATTCACCCACAGTATGCAGAGCAGCTCCATGGCTGATTCCTGCCGAACAGCAATATTTGGTTCTTACAAACCATGAAGTAGTCCTTGACTACCAGAGCCCAGGTAAACAAGTGGCTTTTGCGCTTCCCCTTCCCACCACAGAGGGAGTCGCTTTCTAGTGAGCCGGGTGCTCAGCTTTGGTCCCACTACTTGTGCTTCCAGTCTGGCTTTTTTATGAAACTTAACCCTGCTGTTGATCTTGTTTGTAGCAGCTAGGGAAAGGTATAACATATTGCTTCACTGATGAAGCTGGTGAAAATCAAATCTTTGCAAAAAGCCAGCCAGGTAACTGTTTCCTCCTAAGTTTGATTGGGAAAAAATGGAGGTGCATCCTGAAAGCTGTCATTTTTGCAAAAAGTGACATTCTTCTACTGATGTACAAAGTATGTCTTTTGGGACGGTGCAATGTGCTTTTTTGCAATTTTAAAATATGAAGTTGTACCTCAGCAATATGAAAAATATTCATAGCCAAATTTGTATCTTTTTGCACAGAACAGTTTTATGGGTAAAATAAAAATCATGAAATGACTTAGTGTCATTTTACATGGCTCAGACTATTTGTTCAGTAGTTATGAAGCTGGTAGCAACATGAAGAGCAGAACTTGAACACACTGCAAAAAAGATGAGGAATTTTAAAAAGTAATTCTGTACATGCAGGTTTTATTGTAAGTGTGGGCATATTCCTCCTAACATAACTGATTTTTTTTTTTTAAATATTAAAAATTACATCATGAAACATTTCCTCCTGTAGGTCAGAGAAACACTAGCAGCTGAAACAGGACTCAGTGTGCGAGTTGTCCAGGTCTGGTTTCAAAACCAAAGAGCAAAGGTAGGTTGTTTGTCAAGTTCTCAAACACGAATTGTCTTCCAACACAGATTTCCCCCTCCGCCTCAAGGTAGTACATACCTCTGAGATCCCAGGGACTGAACTGTACATATTTTGCATGCATTGCTGTCTGCATCCGTACAAGAAAAGCAACTTTCAAAAACAGACATTAAGTTCATGTGCTCAAAGCAACATGACGTTGGGAGTAAATTTGGCATGCAGATATGAACTGGAAACTGAAATGTTTAAGCTTAGAAATGAAACTGAACCCACAGTGGCGTGTGCATGAATATAAATGGTCTGTATTAATTGATTCAGTGTTTGCAGAGAGTTTTGTAAGGAAACAAAATCATTGCATTCAGAGCCATGAGATTGTTCTGTTCTTCCTCTTTTATTCAGATGAAAAAACTAGCACGAAGGCATCAGCAGCAGCAAGAGCAACAAAACTCGCAGCGACTAGGGCAAGGTAGGGGATTTGCGATGAAGGCAAAGCAAGGGGAAAGCAATCTGCAAAGTTTCTTGAAGTGCCATTCCCACGTAATTTCTTAAGTACAGCCATACAGGGCATGCATAAGTCTGTGAATAATGTGTGCCATCATCAGTGGCAACAGAGTTCTCAGAGTTCTCCCATGGGGCCAGACCCTGGAGGTGCTTACACAGAAGCTGTTACCCCCTTTCTACAAGAAATGTGCACTATAGAGGCGCTTTCACTGGAGGAAATCTCTGGGAGTCTCACTCCAGGTAGGTCCTCCAGTTTGTTTTCTCCTGAAGAAAGGAGGACCATGCTCAGCTGGGCATCTGCAGGCTGCTTGCAAGGGCGTCAGCATCACTGCCACAGCCACGGCACAGGGAGCCCCTCCCGTGCCCCAGCAGCTGGCTGGACCCTGGGGCAGGAGCCGCACGGAGGCACCAGGGCTGGCTCTTGAGGTCCTTCACCTCCCAAGGCCTTGCAGCCTCAAATCCTCCTCTACGCAGAGCCAGAAAAACTGGTACCAACAGAAGTTAGAGAATAATAGGGCCATGTCACGCACAGGACAGACTTGGGGAAGATACAGTCCAGCACCCAGGAGCTCCAGAAATGACACAGTCAGAAATTACAAGTCTTTCAACTTACTGCTCAGAGTTGTACTCTCAGACAAAATTTGGAAGGCTCCTCTCAATGGCAGGACAAGCCTAGCTGCGTTCACTCTGCGCTCGGTTTCAGTATTGCCACTGAAGCTGCTGTCTGCTGCCTCTTTGTTCCTAAGCAGTGACTGTGCCCTCCTGCTTGCTTTGCAGAAGTGATGTCCAACCGAATGGAAGGGATGATGACATCTTACACACCGCTTGCACCACCACAGCAGCAGATTGTAGCAATGGATCAAAGCAGTTATGGCACAGACCCATTTCAGCAGGGTCTTACCCCTCCACAAATGCCAGGCGACCACATGAACCCTTATGGTAAGGCATGCATCATTCTGCCTCATCAGAAATAGCAGGGTTCGTATGCTGGTTCACATACCAAAGGTTCAATAGAGTTACTTGCTTTTATAATACTTTTTCTGGGATTTGTACCAGGGAATTTGTACCAGTCAGTTTTGTGTGTATATTTTTATGTACACATAAGGGTGTTAGAAGAGAGCTCATCCCAGGCTCTGGACACCCTTCAGAACTATTTCACAGTGTAATTCTGATAAATGATAAAACAAGCAACATCACCTCTCCTGCTCCACTTTTTTAAACCACTGTCCAAGACGTAGAAAAATAAACAGTACCAAATTCTAGCTCCCTCACAAGTTTTTCCTTTTTCTTAGAAGCTTTGGGAAAAAAGTGCCTTGAAAAGTGGTCTAATAAAGAGAAGTAATCTATTCATTCCAGAATGAATAAGCATTCCTCTCAGATCCCTCAGACTGGACGCATGGATTTGTTAAAGAACAGTTCATGAGCTACTAAGAGATGTGTTACCACAGGACATTTCTCCTGCATAATTCCATTCTCTGCCCAAAATCAAGATGATGGTTTGCTCTCATGATTTCCTGACCACACACCATCAAGTGAATAGGTACCAAACACATCACAAGCATTACATGCCTAATAATTGATTCTGGACAATTGCAGTGTGGCATTTAAATAAAATCTAAGAGGATTTCTCAGACTGTGATTGTTGGCCTTGTTGTAGCCCACAAGGGCCTGTTACGTCAGACTTGTTTCTGCTGACCAGGAGCACTTCATTGTAGAGGTCCACGTGCATATCACTTTCATGAGCACAGCATGCGCTGGCCAACAAGAAATCTGCTTTGGGTCTGTGTTACTACTTTTCCCAGTGAGCCAAGTCAACGGTACACACCAGGCAATTTAGTTTATCCTGTAAGAAGCTGAGGACATCTGAAGTGCAGTTGAGCGTTAGATGGCTTGTGATTTTGTTGCTGTTTGCTTGGCTTTCTAAGCAAAACTCCTTGAGAGGCAGGTTCTGTGCTCCAAAACCCCAGTGCAGGAAATGGCACAAAGACATTTCAAATGAGTGCATAAGGAATAAGAGCTGGACTAACACATCCTTGGTGCTCACAGGACTTGAGCTAGAGCTTTCTGGTACCTTGAGAGTTGAAGTAAGCTGACATCTTAGTTGCTAGGGGAAATAAAAGGTGCTGTTCCAAACCAGCCCCAAAAGAGTGGAATTTTCTGAAACGAAAGCATGTTTATAACTGTAGCTCACTTGAGGCCAGGGAAGCTGGGTCTTCTCCTGGGTCCTGTTGCATTTGTAGATCTGTCTTTGACCTTGTGTGTGAATGAAGACCATTAGTGGTTATGACCCTCAGACCACTTTTCCCTGTAGTGGGCTCTCAGTGTCTGGTCCCACCTTCCTTGGTGGCCCCTGCACCCTGCAAAAAGGTCTCTTTCATGAAGAGCCAGTGATCTGCTCCTCCCCGGCACCATTTGCTCACGTCGTCAGCCAAGACTCTCTTTTGTGCTGCTGACTGAAGTATAAATGAAATCCTGGCAGATTCGAGTGGCACTGCTGCCAGCTGAACTCTGCGAGCTGGTTGCTAGCCTTCTCCTTGGTAGGTCAGACCCTTAGAGCAAAACTACACTAACATATAGAAACAAAACCAGGAGCGTTCCCTTTTGCTGCAGTGCGCAACATATGAGCATCTGTGTGTACTGTGTCCTCCTCTGGCTGCACAGAATCAAGCTTAACATATACGTTTCATTTGCAGGAAACGACTCCATTTTTCATGATATCGACAGTGATACCTCTTTAACTAGCTTGAGCGACTGTTTTCTTGCCTCTTCCGAAGTTAACTCCATGCAGGCTAGAGTAGGAAACCCCATTGACAGGCTGTACTCTATGCAGAGCTCGTATTTCGCCTCATGAAAATAAAAGAAAACAAACAGCCGGCATATATTTAGCCAGTGACTTTTTCCAGTGCAGACTCTACAGCCATATGTTGCCCAGCTCTTCCTTCACAGTGACTCCTGCTGCCTCTGGACTGCAAAGAGCATTTTTAGGAAGACTATATCTGTGTGCATATATGTGTATGTATGTATATACATATTAATACTTACATACATATATATATATATAAACAAACTGCATCCACCAGTCCCATATCCTTGATTCCCAGCTTGCACCAGACCACGAGACAAGCATGGAAGGAACAGAAGACCCTGCTCATCAGCAGCTTTTGGTTTGGTTTGAGCTCATCGTTGTAAAGGAAATGGATTTTGTGGAAAGCTAGACCTTTTCCTGCTTTCTCTCTTCCTTTCTTTTGGATGTTTAGATCTTTTTTTTTGTTTAAAGCCACTGATACTGACATCGCTTGACCATATGACAAATAAAGAAACTGGAGATTCCTCCCTTTTCTTACTGCATGATTCATACTATGTTGTGGATGAATTGCCATTTGAACTGTGAGAAGTTAATGTAAATGTGACGTTCGACATTTGTTTCCTTTCTACACTTTTTCTACATAACCTAGATCTGCTCATTAGTTTATAGCCCTTACGCATATGAAACCGAGGAAACTGGTTAGCAGTAATATTTGTGGAGAAAGCCAGTGATTTCATTATAAGAAAGGTCTGTGACCCTGGAGAGGAGATGCATGTTAGGGACAGAGGCATTTAGGTTAGTATTGATCTTAAATAATTAAAACTAAAGGTGCTTACAAGACAGAGTTTTATTTAATTTTTTTAGAAGTGTGAGAGTAAAATATTTACATTTGTTTGTAAGCATTGCAGTGCCAAATTTCAAGTCTGGGCCATGACTAGCAAACCTGTGTTGTTCATTCTGTTCTGTTTATTTATGTTTTGTATGAGGCATAAATGTGCTATGCTCCATTGTCCATCTGGAATAATTAAGCACTCCTTTAGTTAATTATCTTGCCTCAGCAAGAGTCTATGATAGACAGTTCTAGCCTGAACCATCAGAAGTCCTGAAATGGGCACCAACTGGGGAAAAAAAAGTATGAAAGAGATCACAGTGGGAGGTTTAGATATGTTGAGCTGGAGTCTAACCCAAGTCCTGCAGGTTTCTCACTGATGGGACTCCCGTATTTACAATAAATACTCCAGCTAACCTATTAGTGCAAATGTAAGGAGAACAAGTACACAAGTTGAAGGGAATGTCCCAGCTGAAGTCTGAATGTCTCAGATGCTGAAGTTTGAGCATATGTCATATAGGTTTTCGTAGGGCATAAAATATCATAAATAATAATAGTGTAGTTATAAATATTGCCTGGTGATAATTATAATGTGGAGAGGCAGACAAGTACGATCATGGCTGTTAGTGGAGAAAACTTCATGGGGAAAATTTGCCAGGGTAATATCAGTAATTATAGGGTGTGTTCAAAATAGAGCTCATGGGGAAAGATTGGCAGGATAGGCACTTTCTTAAATAAATACCTTTAATATATTGACCATAATAGCCGAAAACAAGTCCAAGGCACTGGTTAATCCAACTCCTCCAGGCTGAGGACCGGGACCAGGCCGGCGCTGCAGAGTCTCCTGGGTGTCGGAACCTTCTGCAGGGGCGCGGGACTTGGAGGGTCCTGTCGCGGTGGGGGTGAGGCCAGAGCGGGGCTCCCGCAGCCCCAGCTCCCGGGCAGAGAGCAGCCCCGGGGGGGGGTCCTGCGGGGGAGCCCCTCGGCGGCTGTCCACCCCTCCGCTGACGCAGAGGCATCCTCTTGTCCCGACGGGGTGGGTGGCAAGGATCGGATGGTAGGTCCAAGGAAAAAAGTAAGATCACATTGCTCCCTAGGGCAGAGATGGGAACCAAGCGTCTTAGAGGTGTCTCGAGAGAGCAAAGTTTTATCTGCAAGACACGTGTGTGCATTTTCACTCTGTGGAGGTGAGGAAGGCGCTGGGGGAGAAGACTGTGTATCTGCAGCGCAGGAGAGCGAGGTGCAGACCCAAGGCAAACCCTCCCTGCTGCAGCGTGGCGGCAGACCCACCGTCTGCCGCACACACAGCCCCTGCGAGCCGAGGGCCCGACGGCTCGGTGAGGATGCTGGGGTGACGCTCTGCTCCCTGCAGGTTCCCATCTCCTCCCTCCGCGACCACAGCCCGAACGGCAGACTGCATGCCCAGGGAGATGGGTCCGTTGCTTTTGCTAGCGACTGTTCTCTCGTTTTGTGACAGGGATGGGGATTTTCAGGTGAAGGACGTGAGCCCCTGGATGTGTTTTGAAATTGGAGGAATTTTCTTTTCTTACCCTTCCCCTTCAATTATTTTTCCCTTTCCTTGTGTATCAAAATAAATAATTTATTTTCTTTCTGCATGATAGCAAACATCTGTAAAGAACTCAGGTGATCCTCACTGCTTGCAGGGCAGAAGGCAAGCAGATTTCATGTGGCACATTAGAAATATTTGTCATGTCCGATCTCAATGGTTTCATCAAGTTTTCTTCCCCATCCTTCTGCTGTGCTATTTTAGAGTCATAGAAAAGCATCTTCACCATCTCAAACACACCAGGTTTACAGACTCTACACACAGACACAACCTGGCTTCATCCCTGATTACTGGCAGGATCAAAATGGCATTTTTAGCGTTTACAGGGACTTAAGCGAGAACTATGTGACCTACAGTTTGGAGAACTGCCTTGTCCCAACTCTACCTCTGCTTCTGGGCTGGACAGTGAAAAAGCAATCCATTTCCAAGGACAGAATCAGATATCCCATTTTATAGCTGAAGTAACCATAATCTTTTGCTGATTTTTTTTTTTTGACGACTGCTTGCTATCTTTTTGTTTTTTCATTGCTTATACATACCATCTCCTCTTCCCTCAGTGTGTTGTATGGTGATGCCTTAGCTGTTTGTTCCCCCATATTCTGCCATCTCCGGTGCCATGTGCATGACACAGTCAAGCCCTCTGGCATGTGTAATGTTTTCCATGCCACTGTGGGTTGCTGCTGGTCAAGGGAAGGAATGCATAGCCAGTGATTTCCAGCGGACCTGTTATATCTGGCAAAGGCCAAAGTTCATTAAAGCAAAATAAATGTCACTTTTTTTATGTGGAATGAATTATCCTACTGGAGTGTGATCATTGTGGTTTTAACCTGAGACCTGCAGTAAAAGATTATATGGCAACCTCTGACCTTTTTGATTTCTGCTTTACTCTTCTATTGTCAAGGGAAATGTCACTGATCAGGTGAAAGTAAGATGTTTAATGGGCCATATCACAGTAATATCTTACACTGAGTCAAATTGATAAACTCTTGCCAAAAATTCTTAGCATCTGGCACTTCCACAGAAACCACAAACAATGATTGCACATATGGGAGCTTGAAGGCTAGAGGTCATGACAGCAGTTTATTACATGCACCTTACAGTGATCATTTTCCCTAGGAAATTAACCCCTCTCTAATATAAATGCATCAAGTGAGCTCTTCATTGTGTTTCAATCATGTTGTTTTGGCTAAGCAAAGAATACATGTTAAGTTAAAGTGGTGACAAGATGCAATTAAGTAAAAGATGATTGATTAGGCTTCAGTGTTTGCTCAATAACGTTTAAAAAAGATGACTGTGAGATCAGAATGAGTACACTAGATACTAGCTTCCTCAGAGGTCTTTATTGTGCAGTTGCCAGCTCTGTAATGGTGGCACACAGAGATTTCCTGGCACTCAGAAATGGTCACTGAGCAGCGTGGCCCTCAATCCTGCTGCCGGGCTCTCAGCTGGGCAGCAGCTCGTTTCCATTGCATGGCTGACTGTCAAGGCGATGATTCCTAGCATGGACTGCTGTTCTCAGCCCGCCGTTTACCACAGCACTACGGATCAAACTCTGTATCGTGAACAGTTAGGGGCTGGTGGTAAACATGTTTCACAGTCACGACATGGAAGAGAAGTATGTTGCTGTAAGTCAAGGGAGGTGGTTGCGATCACTAAGATTGAAACACCATCCTAGGCATTTTGATCTCCATTTCTCCTTTAAACTCAGTCATCAAGACCATCCAGATCACTTGGCTCAGTTGCTGCTAACCGTGCCCGAGATGTGACTCACGTTAGTCTCATGGTGGCTGCCGAGTGGATTTTTCAGACCCACCCTGCACCAGTCGGATGAATGTTGCCAGGTCCTTCGAAGGGGTCATTGCCGCTCTGTCAGCAGCAACTCAGCCACCTCGCTGCGCCACCATCGCATGGGGAAAGTCCTTCATGCTGAGAAGCCTTCCAGGGATGATGTGAACCCACTTACCTCTTCCTACTGCGCTCAGGACTCCTTTCCAGTTTCCTTAAGGATCAGAAATATATCCCAAGCCACTGCCCCAGGGAACACGGCTCTGTAATGCTGCTAGGGATGCTGCAAGCTGGGGTTTGCGAGAGCATCTCTTTGAACCATGTCATAATAATTCTGGTTGTCCTCAAAAGTCACTAGAAATGAACAGCAGAATCCAGGAGGAAGGGAAGGGTCCTTACAAGGCCAGAGCTTGGTCACAGCAGTAAAAGGGCAGAGAGGCAACTGAAGCACGTCAAAGCCATGGGAGCTGGAGCCACAGTGCCCAAAGTCTCAAGCTCTCAGGGCAGTGCTTTACACAATCCCATGCCCAAACTGCAGCACGTGTTTCTGAACAGCAGGCTGTCCCGGTGCATGCAGGTCCGTCTCCAGCCCACGCTCCTCACCCCAGTGGCACGGGACAGCTGACCGCCACACCCATGGCAGCCCAGCCAGGGCTCCAGGCGTCTGCTTTCTCCCATTGCGGGGTACTTGGGCGCTCGCTTACCTCTTGGCAGGTACCCGAAGTCTTTTGGCTTTGGTGGGATTGAAGCATGGTCTTGCTCATTTGAGGCCTATCTGAATAAACTGGCGACCGTTTGCCCTCCTCCAGGCTGCAGCCCAGGTCCCCTTGGTTGTGTACACCCTGTGTCTGCTCAGCAGTGACTGTGAAGGGACTGCCAGATACTTTGCATTGGGAACTCTGTTTTTAAGTGAACACCCTATTTTTTAGCTGTGTATGGCTGTATTACTTGTATATTTATATATTCTGTATTTATGTTATCGAAATGTAGTATTTTGTAGCTGTCTGTTACAATTTGTTTAACTTGTAAAAAAATCTGACTATGCTCTCTCATACTTAACCAGCTGCCTCTCACCATAGATTCTCTGCTCCTTTCCCTCTGTGTTGGTAACAAGCCACCATAATGTATGTAGATTGGATTATTTTTTTTTAATTTAATTACTTGTCATTGTTAAATTATTTATTAGTGTTTTTAAATTTCATTTCACTGCATTTTCTTTCCTGCCACCATTGACTGGCAGCTAAGATACATGAGTTTCTCATACATTATGCTCCTTCCCGTGTGTGCGCGCGCGCACGCACACACACACAAAACAAAAACAGAAAAAGAAAAAAAAGAGAGAGATTACACTTCAGTATATTTGTAAATAAAAGCAACCTGTAAACAAAGTAGGACTTTCTTCCAGTGTGCAGTTCTTTCTTTGCCTTTGTAGACTGAAAGCGTGCTCTCTGTACACCGGGAGTGGCACCACTGTTTTCCTAGGTAGGAAAACCAGGGGACTGTGACAGCTGAGCACTGCGTTCATATTTTTAGCGGTGTGGAACAGTAGCCCAGGCTGCTCAGTGGGTGCCCTTTCTTCCAAGGGGAGACACAGCAAGGGCGATGGCAGGGTCTCCTTTCACATTGTTCGTTGCCCTCCGCAGGGTGCGAGCTCCTCTGCAGGGTTGGGAACGGCCTTTTACACATCATCACTACCCTCACCCATCTTTGCGTGGACTAGTTTAGTAGAGGAGAGGCCTGTAGGAATTGTAAGACGGTGCAACCAGACCAGCCATTCGGACGGAGCTCTGTCAGAACCAAGATGTGTGTGGGGCAGGCACTTCTTGTTCTAGCAGTGCCAGGAGGGCTTATGCTGAAGTACATGGGTACGACGAGTCCTCTGCAATAAGCCCAGGACCATTTTGACCGTGCCTGGGGTCATGACAAGCCTGGGTACACCACTCCTCTGCCACTAGCCACAGGCACAACTATAGAAGAAACTGGGGAAACACCTGTTCATTACAGCAAACAGCTTACAGCTGCTTACAGCTACACCACGAACACAGCAAGTCACTGGCCCTCTACTTCATCCTTACGTAGCAGAAGTCTGGAGGATGAGCAGTGTTTTGGGTGGTGCGTGAACTGCTTCAGGGGAAGACGTCAGTACTCATTGCCACCGTCTGGTGTGGTGATGTCCAAGAGCCGGATAACCTTGCAGAGGTAAGGGCTATTTGCTCTGGGTGCAGCCTCCCACATTCCCGCTGTTTGCCAGGGCTCAGCCGGCAAGGAAACGCTGACTTGGCGCACCTGCTGCACCCCTGCCCTGAGCAGCCCCCGGGCGACGGCCAGGACTGGGCCCTCACCTGGTGAGACCTGGTCGGGTCCTGTCAGTCCAGTTTCGGTGTAAGGCAAGTAGGACACTGTTAAGAGGTGCTCTTGGAAGTTTGCCATTAAAGTTATTTCTAAGCTGAGAATTATGATTTCCAGCAAAAAGCTGGTTTTCACCTGCAGAAAGCATATGCTTAGTTTTCCAGAGAAAATTTTGATTTTTTTACAGAAATAAAATGTCTCAAATGGAAAATTTCTGATCAAAACCTGCTAGGTTTTCAGCAGATACTGTGAGAAAAGAACATTTTCTGAATGAGGTATTCTTTAAAAGGAAGCACAGCAGAGCAAATGCAGATGTGGAAAGTGAACCAGCTCCAGAATTAGGCCACCAGATAAACTGGGCCAAGGTTTTTAGCCACTTTGCTTAAGTGACAGAGAAGTGGCTGTGTGCTGATTATTTTATTATCTTAACCAATGCCATTTATCCTCGAGTGAAAAGCCAGCGGTACTGCTGACTTGGAGAAGCAGCACAAGAAGAGAGGCGCAGAGCTGCGGGGGAATGAGCAAGCTGGACCATCCATCTCGCTGCTGCCCAGCGCTCCGGGCCTCTCCTCGGGCGGCTGTGCCGGGGGACTGGGCGCCAACCCAAACAGCCTGCCTTGGCAGAGGAGCCGCGCAGCTCTGCCGGGCCCCGCCGCAGAGCTTCGTGCTGGAAAACAGAGTGCTAGTGTGCTTGGTGTCTGGGCTCAGACACCCTCTCTGCTGCCAGCTGTCTCCGGCGCGCACCGGCAGCACGCAGGGATAACGCTGGCGTCACAGCCCTGTCCAGGACCACGTCCCCCCGGGTCCCGCGGCGTCCGGGCTGCCTGGCGTGGTCACGGGTCTGTGCAGCCAGAGGTCTCTCAGGACGGGCCCCGGGGTCAGCGCCAGGGTCAGCCCCGGGGCCAGCGCTGTCGGCCCAAGAGGCACACGCTGTGTTTGCAGGCTTCAGAAATTACCCTCTCTTCACGTGCTGCCGTACAGGCTGCTGCTGGAGCTGCCCTTGGCTTCTCCAGAGACTGAGCCGCAGCAGATCTGTCTGGAGCAAGGAGCGGGCCCTGCGCTGGAGCTGCGGTGGCTGGGCAAGGGTGGCGGGCGGCAGACGCGTGCGGGGGGCTGGTGGGTCAGCCCGGGGCCTGCCGGGCTCCGGCTGCTGGGCACAGATGGCTGCGGGGCCCCGCTGCAAGCCCGGCGCATCTGCGGTGCCCGGGCCTCCACTGGCGCTGCCCTGGCGACGGCAGATGTGGCCAGAGCCCTGGCAAAGCGGTGTGTGGCGGCTGCCGTGATTCCAGAGACCGAGCAGCACCTTTCCTGAGGCAAAATGCATGCAAGGGGAGCCGCATGCTAAAACAGACAATACAAGTATTACCAATGGGTTATAAAGTATTCATCTAGTAATGGTAAATTTGAGACCACTATAAAATGATAGATTCATGCTGGTGTCTCATGGGCCATGTAAACACGAACATGAACTTCAGCTGAGGTTTGATCTGGTCACATCTCATTACTCATTGCCATTCCCCAGGCCCAGAGACACCGCATTTCTTTTCTATGCTTTCAGGCATAAAGTCACAATTTCTAATTTTTATTAAAAATCAAAACATACAGTTTTCCAGCTCACCTGATACCACCAAAAGGGGCCGCGCTGTATCCGTCCCCCGCTGCCAGTCACACCGTTTCAGCAGATCCTTTGCAGCCCTTGTGCAGCAGGGTGAGTTAATCTGGCTTGAAAAACAGTCCATGAAGGACAAAAATGACAGCATTTTCCCATGGAACAGCTGCTTGATCTGACTCGCACTATAAGCAGAGGGCTGCAAGAGGCAACGAGAGAAAGGGAACGTGCCGAGGCTGGGCTGGAGGGGCTCCCGCTGCCCTTTCCCATGGCAGGCCACAGCTTCGGCGGTGGGGACGCGGTGCGCCGCGGGTGCGGGGTGCCGGAGAACCACCCGGCCTTTCCCACTGCATGTCACACGTGCAACATCATGCAGGGCACAAGATGTCAAGAGGCAGTAGCTCGGTGACATGAAAATCAATTGTAAGCATTTAAAACTTTTTCCCAATGTTTGGTTCCTAAGAATATGCACGTAACTGCTGAGCACAAATGCCTCTGCTAAAACTCTCTGCAAGGCAAGGGAGGGTACACAGCCCTGGGTTTGACCTGAAGGCCTGATCAATAAAGCATTGGTTTTCCCAGTTGGCACCTTCTTTCCCTTTCACTGTCCAGCTCCAATTGCATCATCCTGTCCCCCTCATACTTGTTATTGGTGGAATGTCACAAAGGAAAAATGAATTGCCATTAGCAATTGGTTTCACCTAAGTCAGAGTTAGCTAGTCAAATATTCATGCTCTGTGTGCATCTAATATTTATGAAGGAAGAATTACTGAGTTGCCCATAGCCATTTCTGAATCTCCCAAAAACGGATAGGTGAAAGGGAGCGCAAAAAAGACGAAAAAAAGATGATTAATACATTTGGGGCTTGGTGTTCTGCATTGTTTGTGCTGTGTTTCTCTTTGGTGTCAGTGAGACAGAATGAAGACTGATTTATATGCCACAGCTGTAGCAAACAAAAGAAGAAGCGACCAGGGAAATGGCTAGAGGTAAAAATGCCGGTGCAAAGGGCTAAAGGCCTGCACCTGGGTACTGCTTCCCATGCAGTCTACCCCCCCTTGGAGCACCTTGTAAAATCAGATTATCTGCTGGACACAGGAGTTCAAACAGCCCTTCAAAAGATTTGTCTTAATAATTGCTGCCTTATCTTAACTTCTGGTTTTTTATCAGCCAAACGGCTGCTGGGAGGCAGATCCTGAGGATAAGGTGCTGTCACTCTTAATTATTATTACCTCTTATAATGAAAACACATTTGTTCATCCTTTTGTGCACTTGGAAATGGTGTAACTAATGAATGTCTAGTGTTTTATCAATATTTTTAATAACAGAAACATTACGAGTATGGCCCCACTGTATAAAATGATTGTACATTAAATGTTATTAAATAAATAGCATACTTGCTTCTCATTTATTTATATTCAAATATAAACCAATTAGTAAGAACGAAACACATTTTTACATTCTCAGAAAACTGTTCTTTCCTGAAACCCAAATTTTGCAGTTAAGATGCTGTGGGGCTATTTTCCATCACTGAAGGAATGTGGTAATTAGCACTAGAACCAGCAGGTACATTCTGAAATGAGAGAGATGATAGAGAATGCTATTTCTTTGTTTACTTACGATGGGAATACAAGACAATTCTCTCTGAAAGCCCACTAATGAGTTTGGCTTGTAGTATTTATCAAAGCAACAGTCACAAGTTCCATTCTCAAACTGTTTTTTTCTCATACTTCGAGAACTAAGTGTGAATTACCCAGATGAAGTGAAAGCACACTATCGGTTGTACCTGTGGAAGACCTTAAATCCAGAAATGATCTGCACATGTCTATCTTCTTGGACCGCAGGTCCTCACTTGGGTCTGGCAGTTCCCGCCAATGGCTGAGGTTGCTCTCACTCATCGTTGCCTTCTCCTCAGCGTGCGGCACTGAGCCCCAGGGTTTTGGCATCGCTACTTCCGCAGGTCCTAGGCTCTCTGAGTGTCACACAGTGAGCAAGGCATGGTATTAGCCATGACCAGAGCTGTGCCCCAAACTGTGGGGGAAAGAGAATAATGCTGAGGGGACACTTACATAAAACACAACATGAATTAGAGCAATGCACATTTTACTGGCTCTTGACAGTGTATTTGCTCTTCTCTACCCTCTGGATTTACATTAACTGATAATCTTTTGACCTTTACTTAATAAGAGGGCATCGCATTCTCTCTTCTTTAGCCAAAAAGTGATATTTTTATATGCCTTTGGGATGGCACATCCGGAAGGAGCTATGCAGGGGACTAACACAATGTCTGCTCACTCAGAAATCTTCCTGCTCACCACTTGTGCCAGCTAGTCACCGATTAACTGGTAGTGAATAAGAGATCCATTCCCAGCAGCAGCAGATAATAAGGGTTTGATTAGACCCTGGCATAGTCAGATGATGTCCAAAGGAAAAAGGATTTTTGGAAGACAAGCAGATAAAAGCAATGCTTTTATGGCAAGCATTTAATAGCTGACACTGAGAGTGACAGGCTGGAGCTGTGAGCAGCGCCCAGAAGCCTGGCTCCAGTGCTCAAGCCACTCACGTCATCTGTCAGCCACACACAGATTTTTCTCATTGTTTTGTGCTTGTGTGTACCCCCCTCCCAAAAAAAATCTTTCCGTATGCTGCGATATTCTACTTCTAAAAATGCTTATTCAGAATTCAAGTGGTTTTGTCAGAGTTGAGCCAGTTTTCCATACAAATTACTGTAGAAAAGGGTAAGGTGCTGAAGGGTTTCTTACAGCTTCCTACCTGACATGTTATTTCCTGCATAAATAATAAACCTCCTTTTGGAGTATCAGGACTATGACAGCCGTAACAGAGTTCATCCCAAAAATACTGTTAGCTTCAGTTCAGTGTTCGAGACATTGCGTTGGAAACTGTGAAGAGACAGAGGCGACAAAATGAAATTGAGAACCTCGCAGCTGAAAGACATGGAATCATAAGGAAGATGATGGTGACCAGGATAATGGAGATCTAAAGCTATTTTCCTCACACAGTGCGGATGCCTTCTGGCCCTCTGACACAAGGCTGAGGAGAGAGCGGCTTCAGGGACCCTGTGTTGCCTCCTCCCCGCAGTCAGAAATGCACATTAGCTTTGTGCAATTGCTGCAGAGACCCTGCATGCCATCCGCTCACCCGTTCTGCATCCAGCGAGGCCTCAGTGCAGCGGCAGCGTTCCTGACGGCTCCCAGCCATGGCTGCTCCGGGCAAAAGCCAGGGCTGGAGGGGACCCCAGGCAGCTGCCTACAGAAGGCAGGACCAGGGCAGGAGGAGGACAGAGCTTCTTTCACCTCTTGCAGGCCCTGAGTGCTGCCTCCTCCCCGCAGGTGTGGGGGCCGGGGGGCACGTGCAAGACACCTGCGGGAGCTGGGATGAGGACGAGGAGGGTGATGGAGATGGGGCCTGCGGAGGAGCAGACTACACCGCATTGATGTCCGCCTCTCTGCGAGGCATTTTGGGGACTGCCTTGGAAAGAACACCCCTTCTGCTTTGCTACCTGGCTCCAATCAGATGCTGACCCTTTTAGCCTTGAACTTCCCTAACCCAGCCCTGGGGACAAGCCCTGCTCACGAGGCAGGACGGGGACCTTTCCCCAGGTACGGTGCGAAAGTGCATGGTGCTGCTCTGCCTGCGTGAGGACACGGGTCACAGCACTCAATGCTTTTCCAAGGAAGGTGTTTCACATTGCAGCAGTCTGTATCATTAAAATGAGGAACATGGGATATGAAATGCCTTTTCCTTCTAAACACCCATTCTATAATTACCGTGCTCTCTCCCCCCTGCCCCGAGGGCACGTGTCTGTGGGTGTTGTGTAATGGTTATTAGCTGCACACCCATAGACAGCCAAGACATGCAGGCTCTCCACCACACCTCCATCCTTACCAACACTGCTTAATCAGGCTTGCTTAATTTGTTCCTTTGTTCAGCTGGTAACAAGTAAACTGGTGTCCAGCAGAACACAAGGAGTTACTCCTGACCAGATTAGCAGTGATCTTTCCCAGCTGGGGCATTCCCTCACACCTGTGTTGTCAGATTAACGTCGATAAGGAGCTGCTGATAAGCATTGCACAGAAGAGCTCCCAGTGAACTGCCTGCATTCCCTTGATCTTTCTTTACACCTTAGTGCTATGTGAAAACCTTTTGCTTTAGGACTGAGAGGAGGAACCAGGTAATTACACTCCCAGTGGCAACAGTCTTTCATGGAGGATGCAGCAGTGGAAACCTGCTGCTTACTGAGGCAGGCAAAATATATGTGACTAAAAAAAATTAGTCACAAAGACCTGGATAACCTAATATCTTTCTTTCATTACTATAAAGAGGGAGAAGTCCCGAGATCTGTGCGCTAGGCAGAACAAAACAAAAGTGTGCTTGAAGGCAGGCTGCTAATAGGCTGGCAGCGCTGGGGGTGCCCCAGAGACGCAGCTTCACACTGTGATGCAGCCTGTGTCCGAAACTGTGCGCCCAAACAGGGCCATTTCTGCCTGGGCCTCTTGGCCCTCTGTGTCAGCTGATTGAAACAGAAAGCTGGAACCAATATCCCAGTTGCAGTGCACTTGCCTGTGTAACGTCCAACAGCAAGTCAGAGAATGAGGCTCAACAGCTCTACATCATGAACGCTTCTTGCTTCAGTTTGCAGCTGCTCTCCTGAGAACACCAGCAAGCATAGCCTGGGTCTGTCTTCCAGGTCGCTCCAGACGGTTTTGTATGTGTTGAACTGTTGCAATTACTTGTCCCATTCTTAAAAGTATTCCTGTTCTCACTTTATCTCTCTCATCATTAGTTAGTTTGCAAAATGCTTAGAAAACTAAAATGCTAGACAAGTATGAAATCTGATCATTTTTAGGACTGAAGCAGCAGTGACTGCTGCGGTTCGGGCAGGAGAACTGCCAGGCACAGTGTGATTTTCAGTTGCTGCAATGATGAAATCTGCAGCTCATAAGACTGCAACTTGGCACGGAGGAGACCAACTGCCTCAAGTTCCTGGCAAATCTGCATTTGAACTGCCATTTCTGTGAGACTAATGGATTTTAATGACATTTGTAGCAGAAATTGTCTGCTTCTTCACTTTCTTAATCTCTGAAAATTTTGGGAGGCCTTTCAAGCATAGAAGATTCCTGTAAGACAACTAGAACATGCATGAAAAAGAACAGGCTTTTGAAATCTAATCTTCTCCAGTTTAAAATAGAGGTAGTGCTAGGCTGTTGACAGTAGGTCTCTGAAGACTTTCAATATACTTTTTATTCCATGGCTCTGGCACCACATAGGAAATTAATTCAGCGACAATATTTTCATTAGATTATAACCCAAGTTCTCAATCTTAGGCACATTTGTATGCTTGTAATACATTCTAATTACTTGTAAAGAATAAGTCTGTGTGCTGGTTGGTTTATTGAATGTATTAAATTAATGAATAAATAAATTTGTCTCCATGCTGGGAATGCCACTCGACATCAAAGCTTGCCACAGAAGGAACCAGAAATGCACTCATCTGTGGTTTTGGTAGATGATATGATTTCTATTGTAGGTGGACTTTTTGTCTCTCACAAGATCAACAACTGAGAAAAGCATTTTTTTCCCTACATAACAGAAATCAACTGTGTGCCTGAATAACAGAAATCAACTGTGTGAAGAGCCTTTTTTCTTTTTGCTTTCTTTTTTTTTTGATGATTGCTCATTATGAATTTAGTCCGGAGAATTACTCTTTCTGTCTGCACCTCACTTGGTGTCTCTGGGATGAAGGTCTCAGGACATTCACCCACCCTTCTACTTTCATGTATTTTCAAGTTATGTGGAGCACAAAGGAAATAGTAGACACATGAATTAAAATGGTGATTCTAGTGGAAAAAAGCACCAGATTTTAGTATTATGTAGTTTCTGGCCATATTATGGGGTTTTCTGTTTATCTTGTTACATTTCAGCAAGAAAAATATTATTTTTAGCCTGGAATAAAGTCATCAGAAGTGATAATTTTTCTGAAAATATGGGAAATTCACTGGTTTTTAAGAAAGCTATTGAATTTCCATGGTAGAAAGGCCAAGTTTCTCTGTTCCCTCAAGTGCAGAACGGTACCACCTTCTTCATTGGATTGTTCAGCAGTGTGTTGCCTATTGAGTTTTCCTTTCATGGAATGATTTTCTTCTCTGGCCCATAAGAGAAAAAAGTGCAGGTCTTAGCATGCAAAGAAACCGACCTGGTATTCTGGCACCAGTGGCAGCACCATTCCCTGGAGCAGTAGCTCTGGTTTACAGGGAAATGCTCCTCGTTTCTCAGAACCATTGCATCCCCTTCAAATGCCAAATTTGCTGGTAAAGTGCCTTCCAAATGCCGAAGTACTGCTGGTTAGGATTCCTTCCTCACAGTGGGATCCTGTGACAGCAAAAACGACGTCTTCAAAAGCACTTACTGAGAACACAGGAAAGAGCACAAGGGACTTTACACAGGAAAGGTCATTCCTATTGCGTGTCACAGAAAATGTAAGCGAGATTCAAGAGGTAAAAGAAAATAGACTTCTGGTGCAGGAAAGCTGTTATACCAGGCAAGGGACTTGACTGTAAGACTGGGGCAAAGAAAGAATGAAAATTTCTCTTCCAGACTGTTGAAATAAGAATTGGCGGAACAAGACGATGTGGTTTTTTGTGTTGTTTGGGATGCAACACTTTGTTAGAAAACTGTTCACCCATGTGAAAATGCATAACCCTGTCAACCTGCCAAGTGAAACTTTGGGTGATCGGCTGCGTAAGTGCTGGTAGCACAGGATAAAGCTGCCTTTGGCTACTTTCAATTACACGCCCAATTCTGTTAAGACTTCTGAATATTTGGGAAAGGAGAATATGCAGAACTTGTTTGTTTACATCAGATTGTGCTGTGTTTTCAGGTTTCTCAACTGCTTTTGGAGCATGTGAGCACAGCCCTAGCCCTTCCCCTGCCACATACCTGGCAACTTTGTCAACACAGCAGATGAATCCTCTCCAGGAGAAAGCAGCCGTGTCAGGCTGATGTTGTGCGGGTTTCGTCATTTCAACAAAGTGGGAACTGGAGCAGAGACAGGCATTAAGCAGCGAATGCTTTGCAAAGCAAAGTGTCAGATACCGGTGCTGCAGCGATGATTCAGGCAGCCCCAGGGGACATTACTGATGTCTGGGCTGGGCTGGGTTGGAGGAAAGTGTCGTAACCAAGGGCAGATCTCAGTCTTTCATCTTTCAGGTACTGCTGGAAGCATGGCCAAGCACTGCTGGACTTGGGTGCTGGGCAGAACAGACGAGAAGTGAGCTCGGTTTCTCTCTGCCTCCATTGCAGTGAGACAGCCATCCCAGGGTTCGCAAGGCTCTCGGCGCCCACTGTGCAGCCATTCTGCTGTCAGGCTTCTCAGCAGCCTACGGATCCTGCAAGCATCACTAGGGAGTTTTGGCACAAAGCTCTAAACATCTCACCTTCTTTAGAACTTAATTTTTTTTTTTTGTGGATCTGGATGCTTTCAGGATGGCCTGCCTGTGCAAGTAGCTTTTTTCCATGGGTGATTGCAAGTGAGGTCTTTTGGATGAGGAGCTCACTGAAGCTGACAGCTTAGTTCCTTTGAATTTCTGTACAGCTTTCTGTTCTGCACCAGGGTGGTGCTGAGCCTGCTGTAATTAGCCCAAATTACCATACCTGCAAAAAGCACAAATTCATTTTCATGGTTCCTTACTTATCTCTACATAGAGCTGCTGCAAAGACATGCCCCTGAGGGCACCACAGTAAATTTCTGGACCTAATTCACATGTTCAAACTATTATTCAAACTTGCACACCAAACCTATTACCACTTTCAGCAATTTTCAGCTTCAGTTATAGAATGCTGTACCTTTTTCTTTCCCAATCTGCTCAAAACATGCAGCAGCATTCAGATGTTTGAGTGGGCGCACTGAAGAGCCAGGCCATCAAAACCCACCTGCAGATGGCTAGGACTTAATGGTTCAGGACTGTTATGCCCTGTGATAAACCCATCCAGATTTGCCCATCCTTGCTTTTACCGGATACTGCTTTTCCTTGCCTTATTCTACTTACCTGCTCCAAAAGGAACCATTCCACAGGGGTAAGGAAGACTGTGCTGGCCTGCTAGTACTACTAGTGAAGCAATGCCTCAATTAGGTGTCAGACAGGAGTTTCTGAAAGCCAGAGCTGGTATCTGCAAGTCTGGAATATTTGTGTTTCTGTACCAAAAGCAACAATTACACCACAGGAAGAAAAGAAATCTTCACAGAGTAAGTAGATAAAAACGAACAGGTTTAATCAAAGCAATGGAATAATATTTAATCAGTCATCACTATTTTGCTTTGCCAAACTTCACCTTATAGCATGGGAGGAAAATGGATTTTTTTATTCTGGTGTAAAATCTGACAGACTGGAATGAAAAGCTAAGTTTCTGAAGATTGGTAAAAAAGTCTTAAATGGTTAATTTTGAGCCAAATGCATGTATGAGTGATTAAAGCTTTCACTAATGAAACTACAACGGTAACATTAGTATTTTAATATAATTGAAAAGTTTTATAATAAAAAGTTTACCTGACATGACATTTCTATGTAATCATTGTTCTGTTATTTCTTAAATAAAATTAAGAATATCTGAATAAGGCAAATTTTCCCCCAAAACTGCTCTTGCAAAACTACGGCGTGTTCCGGATACCTATCCTGATTTTACTGTCTCTTTTCTGCCTCGCCGCCATATAAAAAGCAGTCTTCTTGCTTCATTCCGAGGATTTCGTACACTTCATTTCCTCCAAAGTATAAGATATCCATCTCTTATTTTGCCAAATCAAAGTCTGACCTAGATCCTTCTCTGGGGCAGAATGGAGGCTGGAGCTAGTATACAGCTTCCCAGGAAATGGCAGGAGGCAGCTTTTCTTTACCCATTTGGCTATTCAGGCCCTGCTAGTGACACACTGATACAGCAGTGGTGGTCTCAAGCGTGATGCCCGGTGACACTGGTACTGGGCGTTCCCTTGGCGGCAGGCGCATGGCTGCGGGTGGTTTAGGCAGTGACCCCCACACGTGGTGGGAGCCGAGTGCGGGGTGGGAGCTGCCCCTCCCTGTCCCCTGCCCGGGCTTCTACTCCTGGGAGACGAAGCCAGCTCAGGACCAGGAGAGGAGCAGAGCGGAGTCACAGAGCCCTGGGCAAAGGGGACAGCACCCTAAAACAGGCCCTAAGAACAGGAGCTGTGAACAACCCATCTAATACACTACACAACAATCTGAGAATAACATGCAAATTTTTAGAGTGCCGTTGTATATAAGGTATAGAAAGAATAAGAGAAGAATATCTTTAGTACATTCTTCTTGAGCTTCTGGAAGGAGTTCAGTCCTGTAGCAATTTTCAGAGAAGTCATGTCTGCCCACCGCATGATGGGCTCCCATCAGAGAAGGCATTTACAGGCACTAGGATTCAGGGAATAACATTTATTTTCAGAAAGGCTGCCAAAGAGCATAGTTAGTTATTCCAATCAGATAGAAAGGGCAGGGAAATGTTTAATGAATTAAAAATATTCTGTTGTTGAAAAGAAGTTTATATGTAAGGACTGTATGGGTGGCTAGGGGAAAAAAATGGAAGCAGCAATTTAAAAAGAAAACAGCATGTTTTACCTTTCTGAGCCTGGCGTGGCTGTGACATGAACAATGTCCTATAGATGTGAAAATCAAAAGGTGTGGCTTTTCTTTTCCAACTTTGCAGGTTAATCAAACAATCGTCCCCTCTATACTGGAGTCTTCACATCATTTACCTTTCAGACTTGTTATGACTGCTAAGAGCCTGAAAAATGAAACATGAAGGAAAGCACAAGTTATGTGATGAGCATCGTCACTAAGGTGTGCAGAGTTTACCAGCACATCCTGTATGACAGCAGTAGGCTGAGAAGAACCTGGCTTTGAACGATGCAGAATACAGCTGAGTATGAATCCAGGATACACACCGCGATCAATAAAAAGATGAGTGAGATAAAATAAATGCCCAGTGTAAGTACATGTTCATGCAGTGTGAAACGGTTTTCCAGGCAGGTCATACTTGAAAAAAGTGCCCCATGTGCTCCACCTGTGGGATATCACGTGACCAGCATTTCCACAGCCACGCAGCATGGATCATAAAATGCCTGTGCTGGAGGGAAGGCCAGCAGCATTAAAATCCGCTTTGTCCCTCTGGAAGAACAACTTCCTACTAGTTTTGCCAGCTGCCCGAGTTACACGCTATATGGCAAGAATCTGTTGCTCACAGACTGGTATTGACATGGCAGATAACAATACAGCCACTGCTCTTGGCAGCATTTCGGAGCAAGATTTTCACAAGGATTAACTGTTCTTGAAACATTTCTCCAATATATGAGGTACAAATATTCTTTTCTTCCCAAGCAGACATGCAGGTCTTTCTTGTGCAAACACTGTGGGCAGCAAAAGGGAAATCTTGCCCTCCAGTTATGCAAAATGCCTTCAAGGACCCTGTGGTTGACTCTATGGGTGCCGATGGAGGGCAGGACCGTGTTCCACAGGGCAGCTTTCTCTCCAGTACTTTGACCCTGAAAAGTAGAAATCATTGGCACATTCCTGCTCTTGCATGGCTTGGCTTTTCTGTGAGTTCATTCTCCAGATAACTAGCTTGGAAGAATTCAGGGCAAGTCCTTTCCTTCCTGGTGCAGGAATAAGAAATAATATTTATGGCAGCAAGCAGGCTCCGTCTCTAGCAAGCATGGTCCCTCCAGTCAAGACCCACTTACCAAAGTAACCACAGGAGGAGCAACAATGGGTGAATTTGTAGGGAAGGTTTTGTTCCACATGGAAAATAAAATTTGGAGAGCCAAGCTGGTAGTAGAGACACCACTGCTGGACTGAATTAGCTCACTTTCATATGGTGACGTCTGGTGTCACTATTTACAGCTTGCAAACATCTTTTGCCTTCAGTAGCTCTTTCCCCTTCCCTCTCACACTGTTCTTTAGCTTTCCTTTCATCTGTTTCCTGGGAGAAGAGGGTATTACTGACCTGCTCTTCTGCTCACTTGCAGCCTGCAGTTCAGCAGTTCTTGGCCTAACAGCTCTGTCATCCTCACTGGTGCCTGAAAACTCAAAATCAAGCAAATGCTTTTTGCAGGTAGTTTCAGACAGTAACGCTTGCCTCTTCTCAGCATCACAAAGAAACCAAAGGGTTTGGATTTGGGTGCTCCCTAAGGGTTCTCTAAGGAACCAGCAGCCATAACTGAACAGGTCCCAAGCTCACAATCAATGTCAGTGATGCTCTGTCAGGAAACCAACTGATGTTTCTTGCCTCTTTGTTAAAAGGGCTCATGTTGTCATCTGTGGTGGCAAGCAAAGGAGATGACAACTCCCAGACCAGCAGTCTGGTCTGGAACAGGGATTCACAAGAGTCAAAAGTTGTATCATTCCTACTTCCAAGTATGGTAGTGCTTGGTTTTTTGTCATTACCACCTCAGTTTTGCATCAGACCTTTGTCCCATGGCTTGTGCTTCTAAGAATGTATATAAACATCACATATGCACTCCTTTCTACCAGAGATTTTCATGACTACCTGCCATAACAAGCTGATGCGAATCTCTAAATTTTTCTTGTAATTTGATTTCATGTTGGTGTGGGTATCAAAGCTCTAACACATCAAAGCAAATATAGGTAAGCCTGGCTCTTGTTCAAACATCAGAAAACAGCATGTCTCCAGGATAACTCATCTTGGGGGCATCAGATTCATGCCTCAAAATGGATGTTCTGACTTGCTGTATGATCTGGCCATTAAGTTCTTAACATACTCAGCAACATCTGTTGAAGTTGCTCGTATTGAAATTGCAATGTCGTTGGTAAGAAAGCAGCCTTGGGCTTCTCTGCCCTGCTGGATGGAGTACCTCTGACAAAGGAGGGGCTTTCAAAATCCCACCCCTGATCAGATCATATCTGAGCTATGTTCTTCACACAACTCTTCCACTACTGCGTTAGATTTTGATCTCAAGTCAGAAATGCAAGTGCATGTACTATGTAAGACAGTTGATTGTAGCCGTTCCAGGACCCATTGTATTCAATCATCAGTCAGTCAATACGCATCTTGCCTTAGAAGCTGCTTCCAGTGATGGCTCCAGAAATGCAGTTCTGATGAAAAAAGTTGCCATTCAACCATACTGAGCACATCACACTGACTTACCAGGCTATGCTGATGCTCAGGAGTCCCATGTGCTTTGGGAAACGCTCAGGACCCACATCCTGCAGGCCAGACAGAGACTGGGCGTGTCAGGCGCAAGAACAGGTTATTCTGAAGAGCTGGCTGAGGTGATACCTCGCTTTAGTCTGTGTCCTTTCCAGGGATATACCTGACCTTACATGATAACTCTGTTGCCATCTGGGAGCTTTGACCCTGAGTCCTGTGTGTTACCATAGTGTCATCCTGCAACACCAAGAATACTTTTTTTTGGTGTGTGTTGTAATAGCATGTAGGAGCCTCTTGGCACTCTAAGGATGCAACAGAAAGATTCACATTATATCATTAGTGATCTAATCTATGATGACTGCTCCTAGATGAACAATTCATATTAAAAATGAAGTAGCATGTGAAGTATCTGATTTTTCAAGAGGTGTCGGGCTAGCATCTAAACTGCCATGTGGATATTCTCCCCCATCGCTTGAGTCTGCAAATATGACAGTTTTTTATTCTGTCTCTTTGATTTGTTATCAGTTGTTTGCCTGCCTAGGTCACCTGTGGATATGCGTGTTCGCAGTGTCGGTGGCTCTGTGTGGACTGCAATGCCCTTTGTGAAACTGGGTATTAAATGGGTCATTGGACTGTGCCCTGTTCCACTCTACAGTGGCTCTGCTGCCAGCAGCACCTGAGCCCATGAAGTTGAGCCAGGTGGCTCCTCTGAAGCCTTACAGAGCTGAAGGGGAATGGTAGAAACAGTGGAGCATCCCTGAGGAAGTAAGAGCAGTGGTCTCTGTCCTGCAACATTTCACATGCAGCTTAACAGGGTCAAACCTGTGAACAACTGCTGCTCAAGAGTAAAATTTTGTGTAAAAGACAAATAAGCTGGGAAGGCAGTGTGAAGATGTGTTCTCCTCGCACTTCAGCATGGACACAAGAAATTGATGCTGAGATGGTATTAACATACGTGGGCTTTGATCACTGTTGATGTATTATTGCACTTGAGAAAGATCATGCTATTTCATATGGCACCGAGATAGTAAACCAGCAATTCAATGGTTTAACAGAGTCTGAACTTCAAAAATGTTGACTCCAAAATAAAAAGCTGCAGTAGCACGTATATAGTATATAGTTCAACACATAGGTAAGGAGCTGAGCTACAGGAACACCCTGAATCTGAAAAAATATAATGGTCCATTGAACCTGAAAAAAATGAACCCTTTAAATGTGACACTTGATAGAGCTCGCTGTGAAACCCAGCACAAATTTCTCCCCCATACAGAAAATATCTTCTTTTCTTCTAATACTTCCGTAGGCTAACTCTGTCTTCCCTGGATTCTAGTGAAACTTTGAATGGTTTTCAGTCAGTTTTCCATCCTAGTTGTTTATGAATTCAGCACATTGTTCAGACAATGAGACAGCACACACTAAGAAGACGTTGGTTCTTGAAATAACTGCATCTTCAGTGCTTCAATGAAAACTGAGATTACAGTCACAAATCCATCTCCAAACCTCCCCTCCTCTCTTGCCTCTCTCAGAATCCTCAGAGCAGAACCATGAAAAAAAACCCTATGGAAAAAAAAATTGCCTGTGTCCTGACATGTTCCTTCTTCTGCTCTCTACTGAGCATCTGTGCAGTGTGAGCTGGGTAGGCACAAAGGCAGAAGACTTTCCTCTGGATCTAGTTACCTTCTGTACGTCAGGGTTGCAACTGAATTTTTCAGTCTGTCCAGTCAGCCCAGTGTTTCATACTTGCGTTGCTATAGCAATGTTTTCTGTTATTATCAAAGTCTGTAGGATTTTTAATGTAATCACCATCCAAAAGCTGAAAGAAATGTTACAGGAAGGATTAGCTGAGTTTCAGGGAACCAAATCAGAAACACAATTTTAAATTATATTCACTAGTATTTGGGCACCTAGATCCTAGAAGCCCTCTGGAAATCCTAGACCAGGCCAGTGGGTGATCCACCATTTCAGCACTGTGCTCAGTAATTTTATCCTCAATTTTAGTTAGGGACACTCCCAACATCTATCTCACAAATTACCTATGGAGTCACATCCCCTGCAGCACTGCTAGGATATTGTATCATGCATCTTTTTTAGCTTACGACTGGAAAAGATAAGATCTGAAAAGAATTTGGTGGTGAGGTAGGTGATGAAATTCTGCTGCTGTGTTTGAATACATCAGGCAAGAATTGTTTTGAGTCCTGAATATGTATTCGATTTCCACAGTCTTCTAGGTGAGCACCTTTTGTGGAGGGAATACAAGCACTGATATGCAGATAGAACAGAGTAACTATCAATAATCCAGTGACATCTGAAAAATCAGGAAATACATTATTCCAAAACAGTCAATGGACTAAGAGCCATTCGTGTCTTCAACATTAGATGCCAGAGAATGTGATGTTGCCAGTGTTGTCTGAAGTTTTATTTGTGTGCATAGGTAAATACAGCTCAAATGATCTCTTTAACGATGCTTATCAGCCTCTGCTACTCTTTGCACTTAAGGCATCAAGACACTTATTCAGCAGCAGGGAGAAGGGGGTAGGAGATCACTGCAGTTTTGACCTTTCTCCAGCTCCTTGGGTATGATCTGGAAAAGGGCACATTTTTGTTTAATCCACAGCACAGGGCATTGTCCTTTAGGTGTTCAGTGCAGATGTGAACACAGGCAGCTTCTTAGACTGAAATGCAGAATGAAGGAATTTTAGCCACCAGATATGATAGACTGTGGGAAAGGTAGCTAGATGCTGGGATGGTCTTTGTAGCAGTATGCTTTAAGAAAATGAGGATACTGTGCAGTGATTTCCTGTAAGGCCCAGCAGGTCAGAATATGGGGAAGCAGGTAACAAGGTTAGGTCCTGATGAGACAGGCATAGCTTGCACAGCTAGCTCTATCTCTTGCTGAGGCACAAGTGGGTAGAAAATGGACGTGCTAGGATCTGCCCACTGTGTCCCAAGCTGGGAGAAAGGTAACCACAAAAATACAGAAACAGAGAGTGGAAAAAATTATCCTGTACTTTTAATGTACCTACATCAAACACACTGGGGAAGCAAAGTTCCAACACCGGAAGACAGAGAGCACTATTTTCTGATCATCATTTTCTGATGGCTTGTCTGTTTGCACTGAGTCAGTCCTGCCTGTTCACTCTTGCATGAAGAGCTATCTGCCAGAGGCCAGGAGGAACTGGCAGTTATCTTGACATCTTACACCAGGGCAGCCTGTTATCTGAACATGGACCAGGGCTTTGCTTTGTGGAAAGGATCCTGCCTGACGAAAGCTTGCAGTGGGGCAGCACAGCTGGTATAACAGCTCCCCTCCCATACCGCCCCGCCGAAAAGAGCATGGCTTCAGGTCTCATGTCTGAAATGTTCCTTTCTCATCCCTTTTATGTCACCATGCATCTATATTTCTAAGGAGGGGCATTATCCCTTCTTCCATTTTACCTTTCAATAAAGCAAGCCAAACAAAGAGGTATCAAGCCCCTGAACATCAATGGGGAGAATACACACATATTCTTGGGCTGTCCAAACTATAGACCTAACATCCTGAGATGCAGCAAACACAGCTTCTCCATTGTCCAGGCTACCCCAGCTGAGCTGAAAGGAATGGCCCAGGGGCGGGGGAGAGGAGGATCAGCTGTGGGCCTGATCCCAGCTGCATCCAACCAGCTTTGTTACAGGCAACAAAGAGCAGAAGAAAAGACTTTTGTCCTTTATTGCAAGGGCGACCAACCTCCGTCTCATTGGCAGGGGTGACAATTAACCAGAGAGGATTCATTTATTGTTTGGCACTCAAACAATCTCCCAGCAGTAGTCCACTCCAGCGTGCTAAAATAATGGGCGGCGCCTTGTTTTTGTAAATGACTCAGTCTGGCTTTGTCTCTTTCTGAGCCAGACTGCACAGCCTGGAAGAGCTGGTTGGCAGTGGTGGAGAGATCTCACTGAGAGATGGCTATGGAAAAAAGATAGAGAAGATGTGTGAAAAAATTGCCGTGACAGGCCAAAGAGTGAGCGAGGTCTCCTTCCAGTGAACCTGGAGTAAGCAAACAGTGCTGGGTTGACAAGCGTTTCACGAGGGCTCCAGCACCCCACCTATAAAATCCCTTCTGGGAGGACAGGCAACATAGGCTACTTATGCTGGGACCTATAGTCTGGAGTGAGTTTTATGGAGGAACTCTTGACCCCTGCAAAAGGGCATAACATGAGAGTGAAAACAACACCACTGCTGTGGTCTGAGCATTTTCCTGTAAGAGCAAGAACTTCCCACCGGCTCAGCTGGGGAAGAATGAATCCCATTCAGGGACAGAGGCTCGTACCATGGAGGCCTGCCACCAGACACCCCTTCCTGATGCTAATCCTGTTCTTCTGCTGCGGATCAAGTAATTTTTGTGTGAGTATTTTTCCTTGGCTAAAGAAAAAAGATATTTAACCACAACAAACCTGCTGCCAGCAAATGTCAATCTTAGCTTCTCGGTCTGTATTATAAGTACCAGCTACCAATTTCTGATTGTCATTTACTTTTAACTGCAGAGGTACCTCACACATTGACATAGATCTCCTGGCAGTGCCGGCGCTTTGCCATCCTCCTGAAAGCAAGCATGTGCAGTCCTCCAAGACATGAAAGAAACTTAATTAGGTTTAGTGCTAGAAGGCACGGACAGCAATGTTTTAAATATTCTCTTGCAACACTTGTTTGGGAGAGCAGGAAAATTCTCCTCCCAAAGAAATACTTTCGTTAGTTTGGAGAGCAGAGAAATACAGACTTGTAAGGTTTAAACCTTGCTTGGTTACCAGCCTGCCCCTGCTCTGAACACTTAAAAAACCCTCCTCCACATTCAGGTGACTCGATCATTCTAAGAGGCTGGAGAGGGACAGCATCCTCATTTCATCCTGTTAAACCAGTGAAGAAAGGCAAGAGTGCCATGCATGCTTATCGAGCAAAGCTTTGAAATATGCTTTTTAAAAAAGTTTTTCAAGACTTTCAACAAACCAAATGTTTTGTGTTTTTTTATTAATTTTTCTTAAGTGCAGGCTGGTAAAAGCTGTCTGACCCATGGCCTGGACCTGACTTTCCACAGCAGTAGACAACAGCCCCAAATATGGATTTATTGCTCTGATATCAACCCCTCACCTACCACCACCCACCAGTGAGTCCCCACGCTCAGCCTCAAACAGCAGCATAGGTGTTGGCAATTTCTGAGGTGCCTGACCTTGACCAGCACAGCCCAGCAGCTTCCACCCACAGCTGTTCCAGGTGGAAGGGGATGTTCCAGTGATGTGGGCTGTCACTGTGCAGGGGCAGGGAATCTGACTGGCTCCAACTCATTGCAGGCTCCCACAAAGACCTACATCTAATCAGACACATGTCTGATCATTATCAGTTTGATTGAACCATTGCTGAGAAGTGCAATCACCATTCCTTAGCCTTGAAAAGATCGTTGTTTATTCCATCATCCATTTCCTCCACAATACTTATTTGAAATTTTTTAATGAAAATTTTTCATTTTTCAGTAGCTCTTTGATCCCTAACCTCCTAGTTAGTAGCTCATAGTTTGAAAATACTATACTGAAGCAAGACTCCTCATGAAAAAAGAAAAATACAGCCCTGATACTAAAAAAAGAAAAAAGGTACCCTGACATTTCCACTGCTCTTGCACTGCTCAGTGATGCTGATAACTCAGAAACAGCAGAGGGCTGTGAATTAATCTTGCTAAACAAGAGGAGGGCAAAAGTAATAAGACCTAATATTATAAACAAATATTTACCATAAAATAAAGTAATCTCCAAATGGCTGTCATGACTTTAAGCACCCATTTTGCACGTTGCAAATACAAAGACAGCCCACATTCTGGAAGCCTCTATTGCCCTATCTTGCTGAAAAGAGCTTGTTACTGCCACACACTCTTTACTAAGGCTCTGGCTGCTTCTCTCTTTGTTTCTGGTAGTGATCTAGAAAAGATAAAGAGCAAGCTAGTACCAGTCAGGTTAAATTGAGAGCACTCAAAACAATGAGGACACCAAAAAGAAGTTGGAACCAAGGAGTTATAGAATCATAGAATCATAGAATGGTTTGGGTTGGAAGAGACCTTAAAGATCATCTAGTTCCAACCCCCTGCCATGGGCAGAAACACCTTCCACTAGACCAGGTTGCTCAAAGCCCCAGCCAGCCTGGCTTTGGACACTTCCAGGTATGGGGCATCCACAGCTTCTCTGGGCAACCTGTGCCAGAGCTTCTGGAATCTGTCCCTGTAAAAGGGCTCCCTTGTCTTTGCTGTCTTGGTGGGGGCACCCTGGGAGCTCAGCCCAGCCTGATGGTAGAGGAATGACTTGAAACAGCACTAACCAAAGAACAGTGTCAAATAAGCACATGACAATCATGGCAGAAAAGCAAGCAACAGGAGTCTGGGAAAGCTTATACCATAAAAACCTGGTTATCACCTTTTATTCTGGAGGAAAAAAGTTATTTGCAGCTCAGTTTGATTCCCAGGTTTCCTGAATTTGAGTTTATTTTTCAGAACTTTCTTTCTTGCCTTCTATCCCTTCCTCTCATTACCTTTGGGCAGCTTTTCTTTTTGATAATGAAACATCATCGTAGCCCAAAGTTCCCTGTGAGATACTCCAGGATTTCTCTCTGTATTCCTATTTCTACACCTCATTGCCTGTCGAACTTAGTCTTTTGTATATAGTGGGTGGAAGCAGCACTGACAGTAGAGACAGAAAAGTAGGAATAGGGGGTAAGCAAGGAGCAAAGTTTTTTTTAGAACAATTTGGCTGATTATGGTCTCTATTCTGACCTTGCAAGCTCAAGGCAGCCAGACCTCCTTTCAATACCTGCATGCCCTGGACAACCCCTGCTTTCAGTGAGATGCTTTTTGAGTGTGACAGCAAAAGTGAAAAAATTTAAAATGGGCTTTGAAAGATGTGGCTGAGTGAATAGTAACTCAGATGCAGGGCTCCTGATGCTCTGCGATTATTGATGATTGATTTACCTCTTCTTCACCTTATAGATGCAGTTCAAATCAACATCGTGATTAGAGGTTATGCTGTCCTCACACAACAGTTGTTATTGTTAATTGGATTATTATATTCCATATTTGCCATTGTTTCTGCAGTACAGATTCCCTTATCTATGTTAAGACTCGTTCACCTGATAGTATTACTAAATTTAAGAAATCAGTGTTACTATCTGTATTAGTTATACACTAATTGAAATAATGCATTAGCAAACATTTCAATTATTGGCTGAACAGAGCGGGAAACGGACCCAAGGGGCAGCAGGTCCCCATGCCACACATGACGTAGCCAGCAGTGCACTTCTCCAGCACTGAGCTGAGGTGGGGTTTGCCTACGTGCTTGTCCCACTCTCACAAGTGGGTCTCAGTTTTCCCAGGTGCTCATGCACTGATGCCCCTCCACTGGTGATGGGAGGATGGTTCCCTCGCTCGCCAGGCACCTCCCCATGGCAGTCCATGCTCCTTCCTGTTGCCAAGAAAAACAGTGTTTCACCAACTTTCTGAATTTTGTTTTACTTTGCTCCAAGTGTCCTCCACACACTCATTAGTTCAAGCCTTAGAATGAGCTGAAAATGAGTTACAGATGGGCACTGAGCACAACAGAATGTTACTACTTGTTCACGACCCTTTACGTACATGCCTCTCAACCAAAATGCAAAACATAGCAAGAGCTGGCAAGAGACAGCCAGCCTCCACTGCTCAATTTAAAAAATAGAATTAAGACACATTAATAGAATCAGATACATATATTTATATCTGATTTTTAGAAAGCCAGTCTTGAAAGGGAAGATGCCAAGTGCAGAAACAAATCAACAGGCAGAGAGGAGAGGCTGGGTTTGCTGCTGAGCAGCCAGCACACACTGCAACATTAAACAGCCTGTCTCAATAACATGCTCTTCTTGCTTTCCTCAGCCCAACGCCTCAAATCCCTGCTGCACGATGCATCTCACAGTGATATCCAAAGGGGCTGGTGTGCCTCTATGCATCAGCATTACGGGGACCTGTCCCACCACGACCTGGATATCGTCGTGTCCCTCTAGAAACTTGGTTCCTGGGTTCCAGCAGTGGCATGGCATTACCAGTGCTAGCAGCAGGGCGCTCACGCATGTGGATGCTGTGATATGGCTGCAGGAGATGAAGGATTTCCCCCAGGCACCAGACAGCAGGCACGGTTGCCCCCAGGCACCAGATAGCAGGCATGGTTGCCTTTTGGTGATTAGGCATGGTGGTAGTTTCTGGACATCACCAACAACAGCACTGTGCATGACAGAGTCTGGAAGCCACAGCCCCCACAAAAGCCCTGGCACCACACGCAGACCTCATGGCTAGTTCTGAAATCGGTTGCCTGTCCCCTGTGTCTCCTTAGCACAGCATTACACACAGCGGCATAGTCCCATGCAGTGTGGGCAGAGGGAAGGTCCTCTTCTTGGAATAGAATAGAATAGAATAGAATAGAATAGAATAGAATAGAATAGAATAGAATAGAATAGAATAGAATAGAATAACTTTGAGTTGGAAACGACCCACAACAATCATCTAGTCCAACTGCCTGACCGCTTCAGGGACAACCAAAAGTTAAAGCATGGTATTAAAGGCATTGTCTAAATGCCTCTTAAACACTGACAGGCTTCGGACATCGACTGCCTCTCCAGGCAGCTTGTTCAGTGTTTGACCACCCTCTCTGTAAAGAAATCTTTCCCAATATCTAGCCTGAACCTCCCCTTACTCAAAACTGGAACCATTCCCAGGCATCCTGTCCCTGGATCCCAGGGAGAAGAGCTTAGCATCTCCCTCTCCATGTCCCCTCCTCAGGAAGCTGCAAAGAGCAAGGAGGTTGCCCCTCAGCAAAGTTTGGTATCTTGCTTGGGAACAGAGAGCCAAAAAAGCATATAGGAAATAAAAAGAAGAATTAAATAACATAACATAGGAGTGAAGTTTACAGCCTTGAGGCCTGGCACAAGTGAAATCACATTTTTAACCAGGTATCATAGATGTTTTATGCATTTTCTCTTAGGCAAGGCAGTGGCAAACAAACACACTCAGACACCTGTTATATGACAGGAGAAGTAGAAAATGGTTGCTGTCTGTGCTTCTGAAGGAGTCAAACATGTTGTTTCTTTCTACTTTCAGTACCAATGTTTGCTTCCCTCTAAGCATTGTGCTGTGGTAAGACAAAACTAGACTTCTGACCGAGACCAGAAGAATACTCTAATAATAACTGTTGTGGATTCCATTGCATATTCAAATGTAAACATTAGAGCATCCGTCACTGTGACAGGCCTGAATGTAGTACCCATAGTAAGTGAACATAACTATTACAAGGAGGCATCTGCTAGAGATGCTGCTTCTGACAGTCCAGTCATGTCCTAGTGTCTGAACTGGCATTTGAAGAATTCAAGGGGTTTTCTTCCTTCTGTGGCTATGTCTTGCTCACAAGGTCTCTTCTAAAGGTATTGGTAAGAATAATTTGTTGCTGTTATCAAAGGATGGATGCGACCAAAGATTTCTCTACCCAACATATTTTTAACAGTTGGTATCAGAATTTAAAGAATTATAACCAAGATCAGAATCTGCGTAAAGAACATGAACTCGGGTAATTTCATGTGGCAGTCCTGCCTGTATAGAGTACCCAGTAAGTACATGGAATTGTGTTTTATGCAGCTGCAGGCAGTAAAGTGTAGATAGCAACCAAGCAAACAGATTTTGCAGCTAGTCTTTTCCATGACACTTTGTTAAATACATTATTGCTTCATCATTGCTTGTGGTTTATTTTGGCAAGCCCACAACATCACATTTCTCTAAGTCTTCTGTACCTTAATAAATCCAAGCACATTTGGAACTGAGAAGGGAAGAAACTAGATGCACTGTGCACAACTGGTAACAGTTTCCTGCCACGCCTGATGAACGGAGTAAAAACAAAACTCAGCTTCTGTTGGAAGAGGTCCCACCCAAGGTATAGGTTGTGTAAATTGCCCTTAAGGAAAAGAGGAAAAAAGACGCTTGCTTCGGGGAATTGTTGTGGGTTTTTTTTAAGGTTTGGGTTTTTTTTTTCAACAAACAGTTTGATCCTTCTATGAGGGAGGAGAGGAGGGAGTCCTGCCAAGTGGGACTGGGATGCTGGTTCTGCTACTACATTTCCTGCCAGCACAACTCTTCTGCAAGCAGGAGTGAATATCCTAGTGTGTATGTCGTGTACGCCCTTCTGTGCAGAGTCCGTGGACTGCACAGGATTCACACTGATGTGGTGCAGTGGTGCAAAGGATGGGTGTTGACACGTGGTATTTAGAGATGGGGGGACTACCTCTTTGCCGGTCTAAACATGACTCCAGGCAGGAAAATTTCCACCTCCTATCCCCCTTCATTTCATTGTGCTTGGTTAAATGATGTCATGAAACCCAGTCACACAATTGTGCCCATTTATGTGCCAGCCACTGCCTCTGCTCCACACATGCATTTCAAAGAAAAACTATTTAAGTAGCCAGTTCTCTTTTGTTCCTTTTTTTTTAGGACAGAGGGAAACTCATTTTTATTCATGCAGCAGGTTATTTTCCATTCATTCTGGCAGCTACTCTTTACTACAATGCTCTTAAAATAGTACCTTGGAAAACAGCTTTTAAGTCTTGCAGCTTATAGCTAGTGTTAATGATAGCAATTGGCAACTGTGTCATTTTGCACAAGGTTGTCGTCATCTCTCATCAGTATCTGTAAATCTTTCCTGGCCTACCAAGGCAGCTTCAATTTGCCACCACTGTCAGAACCAAATACAGCCAGAGGAACTGATACCTTCCATGTACATCTGTGACTGTTCTTTGAATCCATTTATAAAATCTAAGAAATTAAGTGGCTTGCTATATATTTCCTTTGCTATAGTCCGTCTTCTGTTCCTGTAGCTCTTCATTCTTGGTTGCTGAACTGTTTTAAGATGTTCACAGAAATTGCTGCTGCACTCATGGATGTGTAAGGTTTCTTCCTCCAGCTGTCATTCAGCAAGCAAACACTTAACCTATGAGATGTTCACCAGCACAGTTGTCCCATTTCAAGTGCCTCTGCCAACTGCAGTTAAACCTTGAAAAACTTGTGAAGTTGAATAGTTAGTGATGCATACAAATGCTCTACCAGGTCTTTGTTTGATTATCTTTATAGGAAATGTATAGGAATTTGGAGTTTTGTAAAACTAAGTGCTAGATGCTTCCTGGACACTTGTAGAAAACATGCTCAGCTCACTGGTAAAGGAACCTGTCTTGGTATTGTAGGTGGGATTGCAAACTATATTCCAGAGGGCGACATGCAGAACGTGTAATGTTAATATATAAATAATGAAAGGAAAAAAAGAAAGAATGAAGAGCCGTATTTTTTTTTCTAGCCATGATGGACATATAATAACCTTACACTACTTCCATAGTACTCAGACAGATTTCCTTATTGCCCTTCTCATGGCACCTTTCAGAATATAGCTGGAATCTGCAGGCCAGAGCAATATGAAGCAGGACAGTTGGAGACATCCCCACAGACTGTTGCAGCTTGGGAAGATACTGCTTTGTGATCACAGTAGCTGGAAGGATCAGGAGCTGAACTGTGGCAGGGAGAAGAACAGTGTTGTAATTACATGCATAAAGTATAAAGTTTTATAAAGTCTTCAATGTATATGCCTTGTCAGAATTTACAATAATTTAAGTTGATTATTATTCCTCCAGGCATGGAACTCATAAATACTATTCAGTGCTATTTGTCATTGGCTTCTCTGTCATGCATAAAGTAAAATTAAATACTTATCTCTATATCGTTAACGTATTAAACATTAGGATTTATGAGGTTTGAGATCTTACTTGCTCTGAGAACATTAACTTCCTGATGAAAGATCTAAATGCAAATAGAAGGAACGCCAAAATACCCTGGAACACAATTAAGGATACTGAGGTGCGAAGAAGCCCCAGGCATAGGAATGTGCAGTTTTCTTATTTCCACTTTCATGGTGGGCTAGTCTTCTTTGTTCCACATTTCTATCCACTGTCCCAATGTGCCATCTTGTTTCTTTGTAAGTAGTCATCAGGTGAAGAAAATGTAAGTGCATTCTTAGATGAATTATCAAAAGAAAAATGTTCCTGGCTTAAAGCATATCCTTGCTATCTGTACTGGGAAACAGCAATTCAGTGGTGTCTAGAAGATTAAAAAAAATCATAGATTACTCTTTCTGTATGAAGAAAAATTCCCGTGGTAGCTTTACTTGATTTGTTGCTACTGTTGCTAGTCAAGGGTTCCTCTAAGCATGTGTTGAACAGGGACAACTTTTAAACTTTTCCATATTTCTGCAGCATGATAGAAATGCTTTCTGTGCTGTTGTGTAGTTCTGACTGAATCTACTTGCTGTTTTGTCCATCCAGTGCAGAATAGTCACCAGGTACTCACCCTAGTCCCATCGCAGCAAACACAGATTATATAATGTAAAAATTTGAGCCACAGTTGATCGAAAAATTAAAGAAAATTAAAGAAGTACCTTCCAATAAGTAACTCTGTCAAAAAGCCCCAGAGAGGGTAAGACAAGATAGAAGTGATTTTTTCCCTTAATCTACTAGCATCTTCTATAATACATGCATACATACAGGCAAACAAACACATCTGAATTTTGCAAGCACAGCCTTAAATGATGGTGAAAGTCTTGCTATCAAAAACCCATGAGTTACTACAGATAATTTTTAATTTTTTCAATTTCTTCACTTCCATGAATTTGACTAAGTTAATGGATTTATGTAAGCATTGGTTTTGGTCCTATTGTTTTAAACAAGGGTGTGAGGGCGTCAGACAATATCGTGCATATATATGATTTTATTCAGTGAATTAATCCTCTTGGGAGAACAAGGTCCTTAAAATGCGTCTTGGTTTCCCATAGTGTCTGTCACTTTTCTGACAGAAGTCACTGGGTGAATTTAAGTCTACACTATTGCTGCTTACCAAAGCTGACCCTGTATAGCATTGTGCAGTCATCTGCCAGAGGTTCTTATGGACTGGGGCAAAGAGACTGGCCTCAGCAGCAGGCTGTGCACATAATGGTGACAGAACATGGCATTTAACACAATGGAAGTGCACATGTCCATCTTGAATAGCATGAGTACATCATGATGCAGGTGTGACATTCTTAACCAGAGATTGACAGACGGATACTGCATTGTGTCATGCCCCAGACTAACTTTAGGCATCTTAAAAGACATGTTTCTTGATAAAGTTGAGGGTAGAGAACAGACCTGGCATTGCTCACATGCTCTTACAGTAGGTAAACATCACAGAAAACTAAAATGAACTACAACACCCACATTTACTTCTGTAAATTTCTCCCTGAAGGTCCTATTTAGACAGCCAAAAAAAACCCTTTAGACGCTGGTGATGCCTCTCTACACACACAAATTTGCTGCTTCACCACAGAAGACTGTCACAGTCTCACAGGAGGTTTTAGGAGCAGGCTTTGTCATACCTTGCCTGCATATGGTTGGCAGCCCTGAAGCCACTCTTTTTGTCCTCTTTACAGCTGAGGCCAAGCTATGTCCCAACAGCAAAGTAGGCGGCCTATTCTGAAACACAGGTGGAACTTATCGGCACTGTAACATCTTCTGTCTCATCCCAAAGGACTTAGGTGTTTTTTTTCAGAAGACATTTCCTACTCTACCTTGCTCTAGTTGATTTAAATGTCCTTAGTAATGTACTCCACCCTTTGCTTATGAGACTTTCTCACAGCCCAGCAGAGTTCACTGCCAGCCCAAGGTTTGCCATTGTTAATTTCTTCCATCATTCCTGCTTTTACGATCCTAAGCAATTCCTCTCCCACTTATGTATAGGCAGTAACGTCTCATCTCTGAGGCCAAGTAACTTCTGCCACTTTTCTCATCTCCTTCTTGGCCCACTTTTATTATGTTTTGATCCTTGCTAATATTTGTAATTCTTTCCATTTAAGTACAATTAAATAACTGTATTAATCACTCTATGAAAAAAAAAACCAAGTTAATGAGTTCAAACTTCACACCAATTGTTGGAAAACCAGAGCTGACCGCCCCCACTGCTAATGAGAAGCAGAGAACAGTGGTGAAGGTACCACTGCCACTGTTCACCTACTGTACAACTTTTTCTCAGGCCCTAAGACTGTTTCCTCTTCTGTTCATCTACATTTACTTGTCAGTATTGCATTCAGTCAGCACTAGGTCTCTTTAACAAAAAACCATGCCAGGTATGAGCCATTTGGACATCAGCTTCCTCCATGGCCCAGGTACACCACTTGAGAAAAGTGGGCAGACGCTGTCACTTGCTTTCTCTCAAGACAGTTAGGAGGCAGGACTTGCATCATTTCATGGTAAGATAAATACCAAAATAGACTTCATAGACCTGTGCAAAGGACTAGGAAATCTGTGTGCTGTCCTCCATGAGCGAAGAGCAACCAGCTATCACCCACCATAAACCACTCAACAGATGGATACACTTCTCTTTGTCTTGATGAAAGCACCTTTCATGGGGGTTACTATGTAGTATTAGGAGCTGGTTTATCAGACTGTCAGAGGGGCTCAAATACTTTTCCAATGTACAGATTTAAAGTATGCTAGCACTGACTTCAAAATAGTGATTGTTCCCACATAGCTCATCTCCCTCAACTTTCTCCAGATTACATTACCATTGCATTTGGGACAATCTCTTTAATCAACCCAGTCTCTGCACTGAGGTGCCTCCGGAGAGCACCACACAAGTCGGACCACCAGACCATACTGTGCTGCTGCTCCGAATCTGACCTGTGACAGGAGTTTCCCAAGGCTGTATTGACCTCCTTGTGATCAGCAAAATGCCTTTCTGAGAACCTCACCCTAATCTGTGGAGTTTACGCAGATCAATTTATTGACAAGTTAAATGGTCCTCCTGATCCCGGCTTTTGTTAAAGGTGCATGTGATGAGTACTGATTTTTTGAGGAAAATAGGACATAGCTGGCAGCTGACTTCAGCTTTGATTGGTCTCTGTCTCATTTTCTAGGTTTGGGGAAAACAGCCATCTTTTCTCTTGTGACTTGTAGTGTGCACAGATTAAGGATTTTTATTATATATTAACAACTAAAAGAACAGTGACATATTCACATGACCAGAGTCGCAGATTTTTTTGAAAACTGAAGAATCTTGAAAAACTAAATAACCTGTTATTAGTTTGGAGATTACTTTATAAAATCCAAAATGAATACTAGAATGCCAGAAACACGATTTTCAGTATACCAGTCTTCTCTTTTAAGGAGGTCTTTTCTCATTCTGTGCATTACAGATGTTTAATTGAAAGGTTACACACAGGGTCATCAAGAAGGCTCACAATGCCTCTAGCCTTACAATACACTTCACTTCAAAGGGATTGGCTGCATTCCTGAGCCTTGTACCAATAAGCACTAATAACACTGAAAAATGAAAACTGAAACAGATGTCTCCAATAGCATTGATTCTTATTAGCTGTTCACAGATATTCTTACACCTCTGGGCATAACGAAGCAAAGCCTGCATGCTGGGTGTGCGGCTGCAGAGGGCCTCAGTAATGCCGTTGGAATGCTCCCCTTCGCTGCTGCTCACTGCATTCTTGACAGACTGTCTCCATTATAATCTTAAGAAAGCTTCTTTAAAATGTCATTTAAAAATGCATCAAATGTGTAAACTCTTACTTAATAAGGACAGGATTTGACAGTAACACGTATTTCTTAAAATCAGTTGTGGAAACAAGTGATCGAATGTATGTTAGGAAGACTGAACTGAACTGCACATTTATCTATGCCTTGCTGCAGATCCTAGATCTGCTATGACCACCCAGAAAGAGCTTAGGGCAGCTCTGTGGCGAGATAATGGAAGAACAGCAATCAATAGGTAAAAAAAAGCATTGTGCATACTACTATGCTGTAAATACCCCAAGCAGATAAGTAATACACATAAATTCTTTATGCAGTCTAGTCAGTGAACAAATGTGAAACTGATCTGTGATAACCCACAAGTGCAATGAGCATCTGTACCCTTGCACACAAAACCAAACCCTAAAATACATATTTATTTGAGTTTGCAGAGCTTCCTTGCCTGCCTGATTTTCTAACACATTTTTGCTCTTGAACATCATCTCCCTGTTGGAAAGAAGGGTAGTCATCACACACACGTAACAATCGAGAGGGAACAGATTTTTATCCCATTTAACACATGGACAATGGAAGCTGCCTCTGCTGAAGAAAAAGATAATGTTTTTATTCTGAATGTGGGTAGTGTGAGCATGATGTTCAAAGTGGACCATCAATCTGTGACAACAGGAAAGGGAGAGCTAATGCAGAGATGCTAAGAGAGGGATGATACAAGCAAAGCGATGAGCTGTGCCAAGGTACACGGTCCAGCTTGTGCACTCACACAGGAGGCAGATTTACATCTTTCCATTGTTGGCAGAGTTCTGTATATTCACCACTGAGTTTAAGTTTGACAAGTTAAGGTTGTAGTATACTGCATATTCAGGCCCAAGTGTCCACTTTCCATGCAGAAGAGCCAATACATGGGAAACTGTATTTTGTTGTGGATCTCTTGGGAACTAGATCCACTGTCAAAGTGCTCAGTGAAAAGATATTGCTTAATACTGTATGAAGCATCCTCCCTTTCCTGCACCCCTCTTCCCTGAAGACCACCACATATCTTTGGAGACCATTTTACACCTTTGAAATATTAAGTCTGATTTAGTCTTGCATCTGAAGGTAATCCTGTAAATCACTCTCAGCCCTCAAAGTAACAGAGCAAAACTGGGAAAGAAAGGGAACGATCTCTGTCCTGTGCAACAGAGAATGAAAGTGCAGTGCTGTGCTAGAAGAATCACCTGTGTAATGTTCTAGATTCTATAAAAATTGTATGCATTGACCACACTTCGGAAGAAAACCAGCAATCTAGTGTGATATGCCTGTGGAAACTTCTTCTGTGCTGGGAAGATTTCCAGACAAGGTGGAGCTCCTGACTGTCCATCTTGGCCAACAACTGTCCATCTCAGCTAACAGCTGTCTGTCTCAACCGTTGCATCATCTTCAAGGTATGTCTCTGCTCACTGTCCAGTTCAGCATGTTAATTTAGGTCACTAAACAAACCCAGCAGCTCTTCTCCATGCACATTCTGCCAGGAGGGCATTCAGTGCAATCAGATCAAGATGCTGTGCTCTGCCAGTGATGGTGGCTTCTTCTATATCTGCACTGTCTGACCACTCAGCAGCACATTCTTCCCGCAGATGAAGAATGCTATCACACAAAACACCATGTAACCAGACGAATTGTAAAAGTCACTTCTGGAATATTAAGAATGGGTCTGTAACGTCTGCACAGGTCTGCAGGAATTGTTCAGCTTGCTCGAGAGGAGGAACTCACAGCATTTATTGTACGCAGCACCACCCAGAACACATAATTTGACTTTTCAGAGAATACCCCTGAAGGAAAACATCATTCAAATGGCAGAAAAGGAAGAGGACCTTTTCCATGGAGGTTGTGCACCAATGACAAGCTTAGATACATCAAAAAAATCAAAACCACCACTGCAAGACTTTTCCTACTGCTCGATACTCACTCCTGTGAGGATAAAGGAAAAGGGTGTCCATCTGCAGCTACAAATACAAGTTTTGTTTTGGTAGGTGTCTATAGAAATGTAAGCTTATTGTTCTTGCACGTTTTACCAGTGGTTGAAACATTTCTGCCTCCCAAGTGAGCCCAAGTGAGAATTCACTGCTCAAAGACATAGAAAAACAGATTTCTGCCTGAACCAGGGTCAGAAAGGAACTGCAGTATCACACACAGCTACCAGCTCCCCTCTGCTTCGAATCAGCTTAGTGCAGTCATTAAGAACAATGCAACAGGCTCTGGAGCATGCTGAACACTGCCAGCTGATTCTCTCTGTTTCCTTTTAGCTGCCAGTCCAAAATATTTTCTGTCAGTAAAGGCTACACAGTGAGGTGAATCCAGATGCTTCATCCAGATGATGCATAAAATTCAGGAAATTCAAATACATATCTGGTTACTAAAAAAGCAGTAATAAAAGCAGAATTTATTATTAATAGATAGAGAATCATTTTTCCTTGGTTAATATAAAGGTTGCTGGTGCAGGTAGCATCAAGATCCTTGACATTAGAGTGACCCAATCCCCACAGTACAGACTGAAATTCATATGGGTACCCATGAGCCCTGGCCCTGCTATTGCTACTTCCAAAGCAATGCTGTGAAACAACTCAAATTAGCAGAGGAGAGCACCATGTCAGGTGAACCAACTAGGATTTTAGAGCTCTTGGCTGATTATCAAGAATGCCTATAGAAATGTTATCTTACATTTTGCTAAAGTAGATCCAGAGGAAAATGGCAGCAGGGTGTACCTACTAGTTAGTGAGATGAGAACCGTGCCCGGTTAATCCTGCTGTTAGCCCTGTCCCCCACTGCCACGCTGGTATCGGAAAGCCAAGCTGTGGTCCTGTCCTTCCTGATTGCATCCCTCCTTGACACTAACTATTAGTGGGAGGCATAAGGTTGTGCTTGTGGTCTGTGGAAACAGCAAAGGGTCTCAGGATTCAGGGCAGGCTGGTACACCCACACCCCAGACACTTCTGATGTAGAGGCCAAGGTGTATGAATTTGCCAATGTGTTAAAAACAGGTTAGAAAGAGCCAGGCAGAAATAGTGTTGCAGTACAGAATGGACCTTCCCCTTTGGGGTGGAGGGAGGGGGGAGGCTGTCCCAGATGTGAGTCCTAAGTGGAGGGCAACGTGCCCACTGTCCTGTGGGAAGCCCAGCTGGCTGCGCCGGGGGAGTTGCTGTGCTCTGAGCTGCCTGAAATCAGCCAGCCAGGGACCTCACTTAGCAGACAGCTACCCCAGCAACCACCCACCCACGTGCAGCTTGCCTGCTGTTCAGAAGTGTGCCAGAATACATGTGAAACACACTGTGAACATCACGGTAAATTCTGGGTTATTTCAACAAGCAAGAAAAGGCAGTGAATGCATTTTGAATACATATTGAATCAGTAGTATAGATGGTTTTGATCAGACTGCTAAAATATTTAGTACTGGAAACATATTCAACTGCTTCATGGCTAGCTAGACATTTATAGTACTGAGAATTTAATGGACTTCTGTTTGTGGCATGGAAAAGGTACATAATGGCTGCAGCTCTCTGAGTTGTCCTGCTGCTGTGTCCTACCTGCACAATGCAGCTCACCACAGGAAGGAAAATACCATCAATCTTCTTGCCTGCTGTTGAGCTCATCTACTTGCAGCCATTCTTGCATCTCAACAGCCCAGCCTGTTCATGGGTAGCAAAGTGAGGGAACAAAGCTCACTCAGAAATAGCTAAGATAGAAAAATAATGGATGCAAATTATGCTGGAAGCAGAAAGGCTGTCAACAAACTTTCAGAGCTCCTGCTGGAGCAGATGGAGTACATTAGTACTCAGGTAGAATAAAGAAGGATTTTAATGTTCTGCTTTAAGTGATTATTAATGCAATAGAAACAAGTGCTACAGACTGGTGAATGTAAGCGGAGAACATAGAGAAGGATCTCTTTGCAATCACACATCCATAGAGGAATACATCCAGGAAGCAGCACAATCATTTGTACAGAGATTTGCGAAAACCCAAGGAAACAGGCTGGAGAGACGGCTTGAACGAGGGAGGAAATTGACCCTCTTTGATTCCACTGTGCTGAGAAAGAAAAGAACTATGCTCTAATTCTTAAATAAGAAGACTGAATTTAAATTTTTCATGGAGTCTGAATGTTCCCTTTTAGTAGATGTGACCTGCAAATTCCCAAATGGTGGCTCAGTGGGTCACAGTATGTCAAAGTTGCTTTCCACAGTGCTCACAAAGGTGGTCTGAACCAGGTCTTCTGCTTTGAGGGAAATTCATACATTACTCTGCTTTTCTCTTTTGCTCTGTCAGCTAATGCCAGAGTTATTCTAAAGGCTCTGTGGTGATGAAAAGCACAGTAAAGGAGGACACAAAGATGACTGCATCAACCAAGGGAAGTTTCAGAGAATAGAGATTTATTGGGTCCATTTGGATCCTTTTGTAAGTAACAAGTGGACTATCACTCAACTAATTGGATAGAGCTCAAGGTAGACGGATAGATTGAGGACTTGAAGTAAGAAAAGTTGCAATGACTTGTAAAACATGTCTGTTAGTTCTTGGCTTCAGCCATCCCCAATTTTGTCTGTAAAATCCATTCCACAAGCTCTGTCTTGGGTTACATCCCAAATGAGATTATTTTACACACAACTATATTTAATTTGCAGTGAGGGGAACACCTTGATTTGTTTTATGTCCACATGCCTGTTTAATTGGGTTTCTGATTATTTAATGTCACTGCTACAGAGGTAGCTTTTATGAGGCACAAAAGAAAATTTAATGAAAATTATTCGCAAGCCCAACTTCTGACTAGTAAAACCAAGAGTTTAATGTAAGAGGCAAAGTCCCCATCTGGTACTTCTCTTTGAAAAGAACAGCCCACGTGAAGGATTTATGGTGACATTACAATGCTTGATGTCAAATAATCTAGCCAGAGGAACAAAATTGCCCTAAAGAGAGCCATCAGGCCCTGTGCGACATGGGTATTTGAAAGGATTAACTACACTTAAATCAATATGGGCAATGAAAACAGAAATAACCAATCTCTTAGCCGCTCAATTATTTAAGAGTGTCTTTAGTCCCCACAGAATGGAATTAAACGCTTGTTTAAGAGGACTGACAATTAAATCTATTTCTTTAATGTCAAGATAAGGACGTGGGATCCTTGACTGCAGTATGGCATGAAGGAGTGACATTTCACAGAGAGGAACTTGCGGAAGGAGCCGTTAGGGTCCCCGATTAGCGAAGGGCTTTCCCGTGGGGGGGCCTGGCTGCTCCCCGGCCATGGCAGCGGCCTGCAGTGTGCACACATCTTCTCTGCCAGACGCTGCCTGGGCGTGCCTGCGCTCCGGCCCACCAGCACACCGGGCCGGAGCTGCCAGCCCTCGCCCTGGCCAACTGCTGCGTCCGTGCCCGGGCCGGGGGACTGCAGCGGGTCCTGACGCAGCACCGGCCAGGACAGGACCTGCAGCAGACAGCCACCACCCGTCTCCAAACCCATTGTGCACGCGCAGTGATGTCTTCACAAAAGACTGCACCCAGGTACAGCTTTTTAGCTGTCCCTTTTCCTTCCTAGTGCTATGTTTCAAGACTATAAAATGCAGGCTTTAAAATTCACAGGATGCTAATAACTAAGTATTATTTCAGGTGATAATGTAAATGTAAGAGCATTTAATTGAAGTGGACTGACAGTTTCCCAGTTATTTGAGTTTTGAAAAGTATGTCTGACCTATTCCAATTTTTTTTTAAGATTTTTTTAAGGTGTTTTACAGAGCAACCACTCTGACCTTTTATGATGATACTATTTCTCCTGAGGTGTTTGTTCATCTCAAATGCAATGAAGAAATTCCTGGTGTAGAAAATTTTAATAAGAAGTTCTATTTTCAGATGATAAAAAGGAGGTAACAGAAGCAGGATGTATGCAAAGCATTGAATGTTCATCCATCATGTTGCAAGTACCCTAGGCGACAGGAAAATGTCAGATGCCTGCATGCTTTCAGTTAGAGCTCTTGGCCAGAAAAGCTGAAAGATGTTCTTAAATTAGACACAACCCAATGCAATAAGAATTCATGAACAAGAGGTTCTAGTGGCAGTTGTCCATCATGAATTTCAGTTTTTTCAAAGGCTTCTGTGAGTTGCAAGATGGTTAAAAAGCCTGACTCTTGATTTTTAGGCTACATTAGAACATGGCAACTGAGTGCAGCAGCCCTTCTTTTCTGCTTGTAACTAACATATGAAAGTCATTCTCAATGTGCTGTACTGACTTCTTGCTGCTGTTGAGCTCTGAGTCATTACAGACAAGCTCTTGTTCCTAGATCTTCCATCCCTTTTTGCATTTTATATCTGTCAATTAAAATATCACTGTAGTTTAATATATTTCAGTTAGGAAAAAAGTGCAGTCCAGAAAAGCTGATATTTTTCTAAGTATTTTTTTAAAACAATTTGTGAAAATGTATTGCAAAAAATCATTACTCATGATTTTTGTCTTGACACTTATAAGCATAATAGCTTGGAGGTATTGTTGATTAATGATTTCTAGTTCCTCTGATGTTCTTGTACTAACTTGTCCACATTTCAGAGTCATAGAGTAAGGTGCATAAAAAAGAAAAGACAATTGTCACTTTGTAGCCAGAGACTGTAGGTTTTATGGCTTCTATGTGACCTGACAGTTCTGCATGCAGTTCTCAACTTCAACACTCCTACTATTCATCAAATGACTGTGATGCTGATGTGTCGAGCCTCACCCTCAGCACATGTCTGGTTTTGTGGTCACTCTGCTGGTTATTTTTATGCCATTATTTTGCTGATCATCACTGAATGATTTATATCCTCATCTTCTGCATCGGTATTACACAGCTGTTCATTGTTCCTTAGAGCATTTAAATCGCTTTCTTTGCCCTTCTTGCCCTATTACTCCTTATACATTTCACCGTTGCTTTGGCACACATCTTTCAGCCACACATGAACCCATCCAAACTGCAGCTTTACTGATGTTGCCATCATTATTATCTACCCTGAAGAGCTGACAGTCTGGGTATAAGATGATTCACAGCAGGTAAAGATCACAAAGATCTGCAGAACAGGAGGTAACAATGAGACGATGCTAGTCCACGTGGTCAGATGTAGTCACAGCACATCTGTAGCCTAAGCACTGTCGATACTTTTATAGCTGCAGACGCATATTTGACATAGCAGTCTGTGCCTGTAACTGCACATGTGCATGGGGAGAGAGTGCAAAGGGTTGCCCTGCAGAGAGCTGGGCACACTCCTCAGACTGCGAGGAAGTGCAGGTTCGTGCTTCCTGAGGTGGAGGGGAAGCTCATGTGTGCTCACACCCAGCCTCAGGCCTGTTTTGCACTAGCAAGCGCAGGTGGCTGGGTGAGAGCTTCGGTGTCCCTTTGCCAATCCTTCAGCATGAAATTGTTAAACGAACCCCATTGTTTCATGGGCTGCTCGTTACCATATAATTTCAAGGTCCTGTTTTTCATGCTCGGTAAAATTTGCATTAAACTGTATATATGTTTATACAGCTTAGAGACAGAAAAAGCAGATTGGATTTGTTTGCAGATTTCAGAACTAATGTAGGATTCCATAGGAGAAGAATTTTTTTTCCAAAATGGAATTAATTCTATGAATCCAAATCTGGAGCATTCATTCCTCACCAGCTTACTTCTGCAGCAACTGAAGGACATGTATCTTTAATAACTGTGACACTGATTGGCATGCTGTTAGAGTCTGTGAAGCTGGGAACCAACAATTTCAGACAATAATCTTAATGCAATAAACAGGATTAAGAAGTCCAGGTGGATCATAACTGAGCTGTCCACAGTCACAGGGACTTACAAGGGACAGAGCAGCACAAGCACAAGCCCTGCGGATCGTCAGCTTCTCTGTAGTGCTCGCATGCTACCTGCTGTACTGACATTTGTTGTTAGCAGAACTCTTGGGAACCGAAAGCTAAAGGGTAATCTCTCACTCATTCCCCCATCTTTTAGTCTGGCTTCAGCTGCTGATAGACTTGAAGGCTGGATTTCAGACACATTGACGGTGTGCCACAGGCAAAGGGACCTCTGTTTTTTTCGCCATATTTTACTTCCCATCCTCTTTTACTCTGCAAGAATTGCTGTTACTGCACATTGCATGTAAACACTGTTCCAAACTGGTGGCTGCAACCTAGGAAATACTTGTTTCAAAGCTGGTGCCAACCTCCTCCCCTTCCCCCTTTCTGACCTGAAAGCATTTTCTGATTCTCCTGGTAGGAAGACACAAGTCTCAGCAAGAGAGCTTCAACTAAGCCAAAGACGAATCATGCTGTTTGCTTTCAGGACTGACTTCTATCAGCTCTGCCCCAGTTGTTTTGACCCAGTCACCTGTGGCTGCTCTTTGACGGGGCTAGTTTATGCCTGCCTCTTGCTACTCAGTAAGTGGGAGAACTTGTCTCTCTCAGACCGTGCTGTCACTTTTTTTTGCTTGACAGCAGACTGGTCTGACATAGTTCTTGTCACTCAGATGGTGAAGAGCACAGATCCCTTTAATCCATCTAACAAGAAGTTCTCTTGTCTGCTCTCAGCTCCAAAACTAATTACACAGCAAACCACAAGTGTGTGGTTTCATGCAGGGATATAAGAAAAGAAAAGACAATGTTTGCATGTGGATATACAGAATACCATCAGGCATAAAGTCTGCCACATTCAGCTTCCATTCAGCCCATTTCCCACACCTGAGAAAAGCCAGGGCACAGTTTCATTCAAGCTCAAGAGTTAGATCCTCAGCTAGCCTCATCTCTCCTAATACCAAACCCTTCGCTCTTTGGGGCAAGCTGATGCTGTAACTCCTTCTGAGGCAGGTTTTCTTCCACAGACTCTGTTGCAAGCTGCAGCGAATTATGCCCTTTGGCTCTGTGTCCACCTCATTCACAAAATGGTTCAAATCATGGACCACCTTTCAGAGGAACCACTCGTGGTCACCTACAACCACAGCCACAGACATGTCCCACTATGACCACTGTGCCTGTAGCAAACTGAAGCTGTGGTCTCCAGTTCTCCATGCCAGGTTTCTGCTCTTATTTTTACTCTCAATTTTAAAGTTTCAATAGAAGAGAAGTTCGGTCTTTGCCAGATGAGAAAATAGGGATGTTTTCCCCATGTTAATTCTTTTTACTGTTCTGCAGTGTCACAACACACCTGAAGCTTTACACTTGAATCTACCTCTGTGCCCAATTGCTAGCTGATGGACAGGAAGATAAAATTATGCAAGACAAGAATCCATCCAATGCTAGTGCTTGTTGCTTGACTTGGTAATTGAAGATCTGTGTTAAATAAATGGAAGTAGAGCCGTGTCTACTTAAGTAGAAAGAGGAGGAATGAGCAAGAAGGAAACCAAGAAGTCTAATCTCCCTAATAGGAAGACCATTAACATTCACGGCATGGGGTGCACTGAGGGAATTTTAGAGTAACTCATTAAGAGTTCCCAGCCCATGGAACAAGGGGTCACAGCAGCCAGGAAGGAAGGCGCTGTTAGAACAGTAAGGCTATTCTCTTACGAAGGAATCAGACTTGGACGGTATGTTTTGGAAGAAGCATGTTGGATCAGGTTGAAATCAGCATTTCACTTTGTGACTATACTATTAGTATAAACTATTAGCATTACTTTAACTAGCAGTGCAAGAGCGTAGGATTTGGACACCGCCTCTAGCCTTTGCAGCTATCTACTAAAAAGAAATAATTTCCGTCTCTGAGTTACAGAAACGGAAAGGATGTCAGAGAACAAGCTGTAAAATCTGAGTTGTAGATCTAAGCTCTGTTTCCAAAAGTAGCAGGATCTACTGTCCTGTATTCCTCTTGTGTTAGGAAGTCAATAGACTAATCACAATGGTATTAATAATTGCCAGCTGTTGCTCTCCTATAAAGCAACTTCTGGACAGGACAACTACCAGTTGTGGGAGTAATACGGGCTTTTTTTGTGGTTGGTTCAGAGGAGGGTTTTAAATGCACAGTCAGCAATGGTCATGAGGTACAAACTGTGCTTCCAAACTGGTTTAACTGCTTACCATTTGTGTTCAGCAAAGTGAGTTTAACAGGGAATGGAAAGGTATAGCTTTCAAGAAAGTGAAGATTTAAGATTTCTGTGCACTCAGGAATGCCTGCACCAGGCGCACTGCAGTGCAGAACCAGCACTGTACACCATCTTTGACGTACGCCTTCAGGTACCTCAAACGAAACACTCCAGGCCTTTGCATGGTGCTTTAGTGAAGAACGCTTTTCTCTGGCTGGCAGACCCTGCTGCGGAGAGCGCAGGCAGGGCGAGAGGCTGGGCACGGAGGCGGCCCGGGCAGGCAGGGAGGGCCCAGCCCCGCGGCCCCGGGCAGGCAGGCAGGGAGGGCGGGCGGTCAGGGAGGCACCCCGGCTCCGGCCAGGCAGGGAGGGAGGCAGCCCGGCCCCGCGGCC
>Ga0065711_1026938_pt1 | contig 56837 bp, 26 predicted proteins | sample Hoacrofraction12_FD_59098 | JGI IMG/M metagenome (GOLD analysis project Ga0065711, IMG submission 59098) | Hoatzin crop microbial communities from Cojedes, Venezuela - Epithelial fraction 12 v2 (version 2) | ecosystem: Host-associated > Birds > Digestive system > Esophagus > Crop | place...
AACTATCTATCTATCTATCTATCTATCTATCTATCTATCTATTCATATTTTAAAACTTCATGTAAACTTTTTTTTTTTTTGGTAAAAAACACTCTTGTTTTCAGGAGAATGGATAAATTCAGGATTAGGGGAAGTCTTAGGTGGTTGAAGACCTAAAGAATGATGGTTCTGCTACAATATGTCTTCATAGTGGTCTTGCAATACACTACATAGAAGTTAACTCTAGTACCTTGTGATGGAGTGTCCTTGGGATCCAACTGTCAGAGTTACGAACCACTTGAAAAATTTTGTTTATGTAATTTTTTGGCAATGCTTAAACTGGGGCACTTTTGCAGCTAGAGGCCTGCAAGTAAGTGTTTCTTTAACAAAGAGTTTCTGTCTTGCTTTGGGGAGAGTCGCATCTCACCTTATCCTATCTATGTAAAAAGTAAGTCTTGAAGATAAGCTGCTTTTCTAGGCTGATAGAAGATAAACCATCCCAATATAAGTGCCTTAGACTGGTGGGACGAATTTCCTTTTGGAAGCTGACTGTCCCATAAAGAGTTCAAGATGACACCTTTAGTGGCAAAGCAGACTGACAGTAAGCCATGGAGGTGTAATTACAGACAGCCAGGTGAGATAAACCTTATTCTTCCCGAATCAGCTAGTGCTGATCTCCAACACAGAGAGAGCTAAAGAAGATTTTCTTCTATGTGCTCTGTTCAGATTGCCTTCTTTTTTGATGAGAAAGCATCACTGACTGCCTTCATTGGGCACAACAGGTTGCAGACAGGCAGCTGACTATCAGAGAAATTATGCTGTTCATGTTCTAGCTGGATGGTGCCTACTAATTGGATGCTAGCGCAAATTACATCTTGAGTGCCTGCAGCTGTGAATTTGCAATGCTGCATACTTTATGTGCTCATTCAATCATATTCACCCAGATTCCTGTCCAATTTTTAACATTCACAAAAATCCAAGCACCAGTCTTCCAAGAAAGAGTGTGGGTGGCCTGAGTTCTCACTTCACTGTCACATCACTGTCCCGTGATATGTTTGGGTTTGAAAAACATTCCTAAAATAAACTTCCAGAAGATAATTCATCCCACCTGTTTTAGGAACCTTTTTCTGAATAACTCATGTATGTACCAGCTGCTCAGATTTTTGTCTTTGTTCTCTGGTCATAATGGATCTCTCCTTGTTTTTAAAAAATAGCAATATAAACTCTTTTTACCAAGTGATCACATCCTGATGTCCTTTACAGTGAGCATTTATTTAATATAGTTATGCCACATGATACAAATTATAACTTGGTCTTCTTTCTCTATGCCAACATAAATTTGAATTTCCCCACTGGGTGTAATCATAGGCCTCATGCATGAGGATTTAGATGCACCCAGAGAACAAAGGCTAATAAAACACCACTCTGAAGATGGAATATCTCATATCTTTTATCTAACTTTCTTCCTTGCTCTTCCTCTGACTTCAGTGTTAGATGCGTTGGACTATTAGTTATTTTTATTATACTGGCAAATGAAAAGTGACATAGTGACACAAGTTGGCTCTGAGTGAGGCATAAAATCCCTCCAGAGATGGAGACTTCACTTAGACAACGGCCAAACCAGAGAAGAATGTTGTTGTGTTGCTGTCCACAAAAGCCAGGATACAGAGGAAAGAGTTATTCCACTTACTCTACTAGGGTAGTAAAATGGTTTTCACTCCATTCTTCAACTCAAAGCCTGGCAAAACCTCTCAAGACTTGGTATGTGTGTTATTTTCATTTTCTTTTTCTCCTTACTGAATTAAATGGGAAAAAGGAAAAGGTCACTGTCACCTTTGATCATGACGATGCTTTTGTCCTTTCAAGCCTGTGCTCCTAAGGTGTTGCTGGGACATTCTCAGAAGGCTAAAGCTGAGGAATTTGCCTATTCAAAAACTCTCTGTTTCTTTCAGTCACTGGTCTCCAGTGGTCAGAGTACAGCTGGTATCTCTGGTGTATTAAGAACTGGATGTTTAAGTCTGCAACCTCCCACTCTGCACAGAAGCTAAATTTGCAAAGAGTGAAAATATCTCAGATACAAGCTTTATTGTTACTGCACAAAAGCCACCACACAGACATCAGATGGTGACTTCCATCTAAGTCATGGCTGCACGTCATGAGTGGAATAGCTTGATCTGGCAGGTCACTTCCAGTTTTTATGGACGGCGCTTTCCAAATGCCTTGGAAACCCTCAATCTGTGCATGTGTGGCATTCGGGACTGCATTTCTGATTTTGTCCATGAAGTCTATGCCCACAAAGGCAGATTTCAGAGAACTTAGTATCACTTTGAATCATCTCAGGAAGGGATTGAGTCTGGGAAAGAGCCAGAGGTCTCAGGAGGACTTGCTGGGAAAGTAGCTACTTTGCAGGAGGGTCTGTCATTATTCAGCAGGAGAAAATCTGAGTAGTAGGAAATTCACTGTTGTGTGTGATTTAAACTCATTTCTTTTTATGAACCAACGATCTACAGAAAAGCTTATGCACGTGGTTATACAGCTTATAAGCATGGGACGCTGCTCATTCCCACCACTTTCAGCCAGAGGCGGTCCCCCAGCCACAGCATAGGCAAGACCCCAAGTGCCTTGACCTCACCGATGGATTTTAGCCTCAGGACAGCCCTGTGAAGAAGGGCAAGATGAACCTTCTCATATTTAAATGACTTTCACAGGGTCACAAAGGCAGTAAAAGGAGGGAGGGGGGTGAAGATAGACTCCCATCATCTTTTGTGTGACATAGAGACCCATAGCGTATCTTGACCGCTCTTTTGTCCCTTTGTCAGGGGACTTCAAACGTCACTCAACCCCAGGATGCCTGTGTGCCCTCCAGTGTCTTTTTCCACAAAACACAGTTTCAGTCGCATCGTTCCCTCTTCCAGGGCTGAGTTTGGGTCCCCGCAGCCTCAGCAGGTCCCTCCAGCAGTTCCTTCAGTGTCTGGAAAGAAGAGTGGCAGCCAGACTGACAATGTGTCGAGCTCAAATCATGCAGAAAATCCAACAGTTTGATTAAGAAGGCCTGGCCTCAGAACTCCGCAGTGTTTTTGCAACAAGCTGGGAGGGAAAAGATGGTCATCCAACTAATTATCACACAGATATACTCCGGTATAGCTGACAGATCAGGCTCAGGAAAACAAACTTCCTTATGGCACCAATTCCTCAGTTAAAGCCTTTAAAATCCTCTTGCAAAGTCTGCCTCTTCCTTCCCCTTTTCCTCGTTTCCTCTGACTTTCTGCTTATTACTCACTCACTAGTAGTAAGTGCGACTTGTGCAAATAGCTGAGGAACACATGCCCTTTCACTTTTTTTTCTGTGATTCATTATTATTAATAACTGGGATATTTTTGGCTTTCGCTCATCAGGCAGCTTGTACCAAACAAGCAGCCTGCCTTTCAGCGTTGCCAATCAAGCCTTTCGTTCTGCTTATCGGAGCAGAACGCCTTGTCCTGTTTGCGGCTCCGCTGCAGCCCTGCTGCTGCCATTACCCTTACCTAAAACACACATTTGGACTTGAACATATGCATACATGCATAAAAGTAGAGGGATAATAAATATGGGAGCAGCTCACATTTTCCAAGCCCCCCTCTTTCGGAGACAGCAGCAAGGACTGCTGCGACTGCAGCACCGAGAGCAATAAACACGCTCCATATGGCGCCTGCCTTTCGACAGAGAGCTCCTTGGCTCGGGGAGTCCTGCGACTGCTGTGGCAATTTTCAGTGTGCTTTACTGTGGGTTTGTTTTTATTTCGAGTTCGAAAATCTATGCAGCGCAGAGGGGGTGGAGGGTGGCTGTTAAAATAACATAAATAGTAGTACCAAACCAGATGGGAAAAGCAGGATGGAGAAGGGAAAACAAACAGGACGATAAATGCTAACCTTATAAAGATGTACAGTTTTATCCTTGGTGGTTTCTTTGGTGTTTTTTTTTTAATGAACTGCTGGGGGTATTTTTTCTAGTGTGTAAATTTTATCTCTGAAACTTTGACGTGCATTTCAACAACTCACAGGGCATGGGCTGTGTGTGGGATAAGTTGCACGGACCGCCTATTTGTATGGGATTACAGTGTTGATGTTTTAATAGGAAGGCCAACTACTGATGCACCACAATCAGTCAGGCAAATACCAATAATTTATCCAAGACACTACTAACATAAGCAAATAGAAAGCTCTTTGATCACTCCCAAATCATACAGGACAGTCAGGCTTAGCAGAAAGCCAGCTAACAGAGTGGGAGACTAGCATTAGCTAAGTCTTAAGCAAATATCACATATCTCTATATGGGTGACCACCAGTTTGCCCAGAGGCCTGCAAGAATCCCTGCAATGCAAAGCAAACTGTTGTGGTCAAATACCAGGAGTGGTAAGGACCTCTGTGGATTTACACTGGGAATTAATTTGGTCTCAACTGCACTTGCAGGTTCTCAAGACTGAGCACTGGAAAAACTTGTGGTGTCACTTGATCCATCCCTTTTCTTTCTGCTTTAAGAGCATCCATTTCTGCCTTGCGTGCTTCTCCCTGCTCAGTGCTAAGTGGCTCAGCGGTGAGGACTCAGACCATTATTTCGTGGTCCAGCACATCTCTTAGGACAGAGAGTCTGCTGTCACGAGTTACCACACGTCACCGAACTGCAGTAATTTACCATGTGCCATGTGAAATAGCATAACTGAAGTTAACCCTCTTTCCCTGTGAGCGAAACCAAATCGATTTTCTGTACACTTGCCTTGGGCCGAGGGTGTACACGGTTACCGGGGCGGTGGTTTGTACAAAGCGTGCCAGCTTATTAAGCCGTAATATTTCTGTCACCTTATAATTATCATTATGGTCAGAGCTTTATTTTAAGATTTAACATAATTAACACTTAACATGATTTAATGTTTATTTTTGAAATTTAACATCCCTTATCTAATCCACCTTCTGACATTAAAAAAAGGTGAGGTTCATGTTCCTCTTTCCCAGCCTGCCCTCTTAGTCCATCCGTCCCATACATCCCCCATACCGGATTGCTGTCCCCGCAGCCAGTCCCTGCTGACAAGAAATAGCATCTGCAGAGAGTCCCACATCAATAAGTCCCAGTGAGGACCTGGCTCTTTCTTTGGCCACCCTCCTCTCTTTCCTTTCCTGTTCTTTCTAAAAGACAGCAGAGAAAATACTTTCCTTCTCCTGAGGCCTTTCATCTCCCTTTCTTTGCAACATCTCCTTCTTATCTTTAATCTTTTTTATCCTTTATCTTCCTATCCTAACACGGCAAGACTTGTGCAGAAGCACAGGAGAGGGCCTTGGCCCAGCTCACTGCTCTGCTCAGTGAAGCGTAGATTAGTTGGTGAAGTCTCCAGCAACCAGAGTGGAAAATGTAAATATTGAGGAGGCAAAGGTGAAAAGTCCTCAAAGCTAATGGAAGAAGCAGCCTGTAAGGAAAAAGCACAGCTTCACAAACTGATTTTCTTGTGTATTGCCCAGGCTAGGGCTGCAACATTAAAATTCATTATATGCTTTGTTTAGGATTTTCCTGTTAATATCATTGAGGTAAAAAACAAGAATGACCACTACATGTTTCTTGGGAGCTCTTCACAGTAATTTCATCTTCATGAAGGTCAAACGCAAGTGGGCTTTGTCTCAGGTTACTTTTAATTTTCGCTTTTTTTTTTTTTTTGCAGATGGGCTTGAGACCATAAAACTTCTTCCTACAATAGTGAGCTTTATGTTTTTGCAACCCAAAATCTCCCTCCTACATCACTCTCCACACATCAACCTGCCAATTCAGATCCTTTTGCAGCACTTCCAGTCACTTGTTAAAATGTTCTGTTACTTCTTATGCAAGCTGGCAGCTACAAGAGCGTGGTGTATTTGATGCTGATGTTGTTCACGTGAACTAAGCCTTGCAATTGCCTTTTATCTTATTTGTAGACCTAAACAGACACTGGCAGAAGGTCACTGATCATAGGCAAAGGCAGTTTAAAAATTACAGGAAGACACTGAATATTATTCTGATTAGTTTTGGGTCACAACCCATATGCCCACCTTCCTTCTGCTCTCCAGAATGAGTCTGGAACTTGTGTTTTATGACATGTTGTGCCTCAGAGAATAATAATTTATGTTTAAGGAGAATATAAGGAAATCTATGTTGAGGTGATGGTCTCCTGAGGAGTGGTGGGGGCTGCCTGAAATTCCAGCATATCCGGATTTGATTTACTTTGAGAATAATCTCTAAAACAAAGACAACAATGTTCGTGTAAGTGGAACTACTACCTAGTGTAGCTGAATTACCAGCAGTTTTATAATATAAAATTCAGTGACAGTGGGGCAGGTCTACACAAGTCATGGCGGGTCTACACAGGTCATTCTTTGCTTCAGAGGTCATTGGTGGTGTCCAGAAAATGTTGCAATGTCACATCAGCAGGCACACTGGTGTGTTTTATCACAACCAGAGAGCAGTGACAGATTTACATTTGAGTGCACCAAGGTGTAACACCAGGAGCAGGGTGATACCATGGTGTAATAGGCCTATAAAATTATTCTTTAAAGGTGAAAAGTCCAAAACAGAGTGAATGCTACTACAAAACTACTTCCCCATCTCAGTGGCTAGATCGCAGGCTGCTGTAAATCAGGGGCCAGATCCAGATGTGGTGTATTTAAGGAACTGATTTGTTCTGGCTGAAGGTCAGACAGGTCTGCTCTACTTCCATTGAGAACTAGCTACCCTGCATCATCCCAGAAAGTGAAAAAAACCTGTTTTTGGAGATCAAATCCACAAGAAAGGAAGGATGATAGTCCCAAACCCCTCAAGCATTCCCCCAAATCTCCCCGCATCAGACAGTAAAATACAGATTTCACCAGCCTGTGGTATCTTGACTGAAAGTTCTATGTACACCAGGGAAGAGGAAGGGAATGATGCATCTCACACATAGTAGCGTGTTGCAGTCCCCTGAGGCTTGAACAGAACATGGACCATCTGGGTTTTTGTAATGTGAAGTTCAATTAAAATGTTTTGATGTTAACCACATGCAATTTTCTGGGATATATTTTTTTTCTCTCCAGTTTTCCATTTCTCTCTATTCTATTAAAATCATAATGAGAGAGAAAGGAAGCAAATAAATATTCCACATGATATTCCATATGGCTTTAATTGTCATGTTAATATGCATTTAGGCATTATTAATTTTTTAATAAAGAAAAGCAATTGAACTATGACTGTTGCCCTAGTAAGCTAGGAAAATAAGCTTTGGAAACAGAGATGGATATCTAGACCTGTGTATGAGATGCAGAAGAAAGCTTACTGTCATTGGACACACCGCTGCAAATGAGATTGCAAACATAGATTCCTGTTGGGTCAAGTGTTTTACCTGACGGCTCCAAGACTCCTGACAAATAGATAGAAAAGCCATTTTCCTGTCAGTCATCTTGGATTTGTCCCATATGGATCCGCATGTCCATCGAAATGAATATACTGGTCTGCAAACAAAAAGTGGTGGAAAACCATTGCTCAAAGCACCTGCCCCTTGTTGCAAAGCCACATCCCACTGGAAGATGGAGCTGGGCAACACTGTCTTGAAAGGAGCTTTGTGAAGAGAACGTGACATACACACTTGGTGGTCTCTTGATATAAGGAAAAAGAAATGGGTAAAACTTTCCAGCTGGTTTGCTGGTTTTCTATCTTGTGCAAGGATTTTTTTCACTTTGTTGGTCTGTTGCTTGTGGTCTGGAGTCCACTGTGTTGTGGCTGCTGGCAGGGCAATACAGTTGCATTGGCCTGAGGACGCTCTCAGATGGCTGTGTGTGTGTGTACAAAGCCATTTGAACGGGGATTAATTGCATGGCATCACTGCACGACAGATCCCACTGTTGTACTATAAACAAATTTCTAGCTCTTGAAGTCAAAGCATATGCAAAAGACAAAAAGCGAGGTTGTCTCAGTCTAGTTAATTCAGTCCAGGTTCACCGACCCAGTCCTGTGGCTGTGCACAGTTCACCCCACAGATCAAGCAGACACTTCGGATGCACTGTCAGAGTGTGCTGAACTTTGGATGTACTGTGTGATTTTACTGCATGCAAGCTAGAATGATTTTAAGAGCCAAATCCCCATCTCATATAAATTGGCAAGCTGCTATAAATTGTTTGATAGTTTAATACTTTGAAGTTGCCTTCTTTATATTGCTGAAAAAGGACAATCACATTCATGCAGAACCAGATTCTGTTATTCAGTTCACTGTTGTTAACTGGGACAAACCTTGTTCTTACCCAGTGTGGGACTGGATTTAATTTCATTGTGAAGCAGGCTAGAGAAACAGATCAGCAACCTGTTTTGGATCTAGAGCAAGCTGATACTCTGCCTAATCTTGATCTGATCCAAAACATCTCAAGCTGAGCTCTTTCTGGCACTCCATATTTGTTGGGGAGTATCTCCACATCTTTTCTCTCTGTATTTCTGGTCGGAGCTGCCAACTTGGAAATTTTAAGTGATTTGTTGGGTGCCAACAGAGCATTCTAAACTAAATAAATCAATATGTACATTAGCTGTTTTCCCTGGGGTACAGAGCTCCAGCTTCATCTCTGAGAGAAGCAATACAATTCCCTTATAATTAAATGTAAGTTACATTGCTCACAACACAACTTCTGAAATGTGTTTTAAAATGGCTTCTGTGGGAAGTCTTTAAAGCTTAGTTTAAGCAGCTGTGTACTGCTTCTGAAATAAAGAGGATTATTCATGTGCTTACAGATAAGTGCATGCATAAATGCTAGCAAGATTGAAGCCTGGGAGTTTATCTCAAAGTGGAAAAATAAGTAACAAATTTCACCTACTTTTTGTTTTGCTTTACTTACCTTTTACACCTAGATAATAACCACACTGTAAAAAACTATAGTGCTTGAGTCAAAGTGTATGGGATTATTGATATTGCCTTTCATGGGCTTTTTAATTACTCCAAATAAAGCTAGGGTGTAGGCAATTCTGAATTTAAATTCTCCAACTAAAGAACCTTGGAAAACATTGCAATACGAATGCCAAATGTTCTACATTTCTCAAGCAAAAGCATTCTCTGGCCACATCTGGGATAAATTGTTTTATTTATGTTGATTGATCTTGGATTATTGAGAACATCCAGGTTTATTCAGACTGCTGAATGCTTAGTGACCCAGATTGAGAGAGGTCAAGGAAACAATGCAGAAACAGTTTTCTTTTTTCATTAAACATTAAAAGCATCTTTGCTAGTTCAAAATATGCTCAAAGTCTGGTTTTACTAGCTACCGGTCAGTCAGTGAGTTTTGAAATAATCAGGCAACTTTGCCTTTACTTATACATTGCTACATAAGCAATTTGCCATTGCTTATAGTTGTGTATTTGAAGCTCAAGCGTCATAAGAAGGATGAAGGGAAGAAAGAAGGTGAAAGAAAAGCAATGAAGACTTTGCTCTCTGAATGTATGAGAAGTGAAGTGAGCGTTCATAACTGAATCCTACAGGCTCTACAATAGGCTGAAAATAGGAGAAAATAACAGAAGTTAGTGGCCACCTTGATATCCATAGTCCAATGTAGGAGAGGCGTGCCACTTAAAGCCTAGCAGTCCAAAGGCGTTTTGATATTCCCTTGCAGGGTTTCAAGCACCTAGCTATAGTGCCAGTGCCAGATAGGGAAGAATCAATGCCAAGGTACAGTTCAGGGTCAATTATAAGGCTGGAAAATTGTAATGAAAAGAAAAAAAAAAGGCAAAAAAAAGGCCTCTTCCTCCTCCAATAGTTGGTACCACCACAAAAAGCATCTGAACTCAAAGGACAGTTTGTTTTGTAAAACACAAGCATGACTCAGGGCCTACAGAAAATCCCCAGATGCACATTGGGTGGTAGCTGCAGCACCTTACCCAGTGAGATTATACGTTCCTGAAAGTAGTGAATCCTACAATCAGTGTGAGCTATGATGTTCCACAAGATAAATTATTGTTTGTGTTAGACAAGGACTTCTTAGGCCACCATGACTTGATTGTGGTCTCTTAAGAGGACTTTGTTAAAAAGCACTTAAATAACCATTTGCTTTTCCACTTGGTGCACCATGATGCAACAGTCTTTCTGACATTAAATTTCAGGACCAGCTTTTTAAAACCTCTCTGTGGTCTGCCTAATGAAAAACATATACAAATTATTATTTGAACTTCTCTCCATTAGTCACATGTCTGCTACTTTTTACAGAGGACAGCTGCAAGAGAAGCAGCCCAACAAATTTCCTACTTAGAAAGGAAGCAGCAGCTCACCAGCTGAACCATGCCTCGTAATTTAGCAAAGATGTTCTCACAGTAAGAGTACAGCAGATGGTTTGGGCACGTGCTTCCTAACTAGGCATCAGTCCACATGTAATATGTGATGTTGCCCCTGCAGTCACCTCTTAGCAACTCCTTCTAACCGTCCACTGATCTTGCATGTTCTATATGGACTTCATTAGGGAAGATGGTGAAAAAATATTCCAAATGCCTTCTAAGGTCTTCAGCTGTTTTAAGTATACTAGCTGAGGCGCTAGTGATACATCGAGGAGTCCTTGCCTCAGTCATCGGTGGTGAAGATGGACTGCTGGCTTGCTTCAAGCCATGACTTTAGTTGTTGGTCACGCAGCCAGAGAAGACAGATGGAGGACATGGTGAAGATCTCCTCCCTGATGATCTCCTCTGTCAGCAACAGGGCATAATTCTTTCATCAGGAAATTTCTGTTTTGGAGGGTATCTGTGGAGGAGTTTAACCTTTTCTCCTCACTGCAGTGACCCAGCAAGCCCAACCAGCTGCTTCCCAAAGCCAGAATTTGATAGATCCTTGTGCACTGGGGAAAAGGTAAAAGGTCAATGCCTATTTGCAGCTGTGTTTGGTCTCAAGCAGGATTTATGGTTCCTCAGCCCAAGGGAACCTATTTTGACAGTGCTTTTATTGAATACAGTGACCATTGCACCTCTATTATGATTTCATTAGGTCTTTGGAAACCACTGTGCTTGGGAAAGATCTGCCTCAGAACAGGTTTACTGTGTACAAGTAAATCACTGCAAAAGGTAGGAGAGTCACAAGAAGTCCTGCATTATTTACATTCAGATTGTCAGAAGTGGATCCTAATATCCCATCATGTTGCCTTATCGTTGAAGATAGACTAAAAAAACACAGGCCAACAAGAAACTTTCACAGCAACTCCTAATAATGGAATATAGATTAAAGTAATATTAGGACTTTTGAATCTTGACCTCAAGGGAATTAACACTGAGACAGATAAATAAGTACAGAGCACTTTTATTACCTATACAACAGTTTAAAACGACTAAGTAGAAAATTCTGAACTGACTATATTAAACCTCTCATTACTTCACCCAAGGAAAAGAAGTAATAAAATCTGTTTCAGATAGAAAGCTCATATTACCTATGCCATTGGGACTATTATAGGTAAATAGGCATGAGAGTGAAAACGGCCTTAAGCCTTAATTCTGCTTCCCAGCATCATGATCTGTTTTAAGGGAATGAAATGAAGCTCTTGGAAAATGTGACCAAAACCAAAGACCTTTAAAATCATCCAGTGTCTGAAATGTCCAACTCGATGGCAAGAATATTTCCCTGTATGTCTAGAATTGCAAAATCTTCACATGATATCCTTCTGCACAAGATATTTTCCATGTTTTGACACCAGCTTGACGTGTTCACGTAAGAACCAATATCAATAAGAATACCCTAGGAGACCTCTACATCATCTCTCTCTTCTGGGAGAGAGATTTCTGGTTGATGGAAAATGATACAAGAGTATCGTACTGTGTTAGTAACCAGAGTAAGATTAGAATAACAGAAATAATCATAGAAAAATACCTGCAAACATCTGACCATTCAGAAAACATCACAACTCTCTAGGAAGATGTAAAAGAAATATTCACCAGTGAAGAAGAATGTTCTACCCTGGAAACTTTAAGGAAGCTTCTCCTGCTAACCCTATGTCCAAGAGGGCAGTCTTTTTGGGCTAGAGCGTGCAGTGTTTTGGTTCCAAGTTGCCTAGATTTTTTAGGTAAAATTTAGACCCAAATGTTATTGTAAAAATACTGATAGCTTTTTCTCCAAAAGAGCAGTCAACATGTGGAGGCTTACTAAGTTCAAGTGCGTAAGGTACGAGGCATTCATTTGCAAATGCACTCACAGAGGTGTTGTTTGTCATGTTGGGACTTTGCATCTACAGGAAACCTCTTTTCTGCCTGCTGCCATAGGCAGATTCCTCTGGAGTGTGCGGGGAGAACACCTGCAGGAAGGACTCCCTCGTAAAGGTCATTGCATACACAAGGAAAAGAGTATGAAGTTTTGACTTTTTCTCCGCCTCAGTTGTCGCAGCAGCTGCTTTGAGGCTGTTCTATCCTCTGAAGGAACGTTCTGTCTCAGAAAGCAAAGAAAGGAAAAGAGAGATCCTACACCACTATAATTACTGGAGCAAAAATAAACACACATATGGTGTGACATTTTCCTAATGCTCGGATCTTATTTGGAAGTAAATGTATTAATTAAAGGGGGGAGAAGAAAGGGGAAAACCAAACAACAATCCCTGAGTCACGAGAACACGACAAGCTGTCATTTGAAAATGTTATTTTTATTTTTCAGTGACACTGGTGTTAATTTATTAGGTGTCATAGTATGTGCTTACTTATTTGTTGTTAAAAAGCAATGTTTTTCTTCCGCCTCTGCTTTTCTTTATGTTTCAGTTTCTTTTATTTTTATATACAGTGCTGAGCTAAGAAGTTCACCCCCAGATAAAAGGCCAAATCAACATCTTTTTGTCCTTGAAGCTCTCAAAAGATGATGTTAAACTTTCCCTGGTCTCATGAAAGATGTGATTCAGCTTTGGAGGGCAGGGTAGATGGTTTGAAATTCTCTTTGATTCTCTTTGATGGTGAAATTCTCTTTTTATTTAAGCTATGCTACCCTTGTGCTTAGGCTTTAAATGAAAACATCTTTGACAATTGTCTTCAAGAATTAGTGGTAGAAACGCAGAGGGCAGTCTAGAAATGGCCGTTCCAACAAATTTTCACATTATTGATGCCACAGAAGAAATTAAGCAGAAATAAATCTTTAAAGATTGAAAAACTGTATCTCTTTAGTGAGAAAAAGTAAAAAGAGAAATGGATAAAAATTGCATGTGTCTTCCCAACAGAGTTTATAAACTCAAGAATGGATGTAGCACACACCTGAGAAGGTCCCCAGGGGTTTTCTTATTGCTGCTGGTTTTCACGTGATCATATTTCTAGTTCTATGGGATTGGAAAGCTATACGCTATCCCAGGGAAAATATGGAGCTTTTGCCATCTAACTCCTTTTATATTTTGCCAGCTCTTATAATTCTTTTCATAACTATAGGTCCACAATATTAAAATTAAAACCTTTTGAAAGAACACGGTAATTGCTTGTTTTCGTACTCTTCTTTGGTCTTTTTCTGCTTTCCTCTGTGAAGTTTTTCATTGTGGAAATATTTTAATTCCCCAGAAATATAAAACAGTTCAATTTTATGTTTTCCGTTTTCTCCTTTGCCTCTCCATTTCCCCCCTGTCACAGTTTAAAGCAGGGCATCAATAAACTGAGTGACAGACGCTGTATTTTAATCCCCACCCTCCCACCAGAGAAAGGGAAAAGGAGGAAAATGAAAAGAGACGTACAAATGGAATATTAAAAGTTTTACTAATAACACTAATTATACTGATAATATTAATAATAAGAGAAATAACACCCTGCTTTAAACTGTGACAGATTCTTCTCTCCTTTCTCTGAAGAAAAAGAAGGAAATGAAAAAAAATCCCAAATCTATAGATGGTGGAAGGAAAAACAAAATGCTGAAAACCTTTTTTTGTTCTCTATTTGAATATGAAACTCTATTAGTAAATAATTGCTTTCTTGTACAGTAGTTTCCCTTCAGGAAAGCAGAACTTTTAGCTGAAAAAGATTTTAAATGCAAACTTTAATCAGTTCTTGAATAAACCACCACATTTCAATCTAAAAGAATGTTTGTTTTATTTCTATTCTGTTGTTATTTCAGAAAATGTACTAACTATCAGGCATCGTGAAATAAATCATGATATATTTCAGTCAATTATATGTTGTAATAAAAACCCTGTGAGTGTTTTGAATCATGGCTGTTGTTGTGTTCTTTCAGAAGATCTCTCAAACTTCTTGTTTAATCTACGGAGCTGTTCACTCCCAGTTTTCAATCTATTCACTGTTGCAGAAGCCATCTGGTTTTCAACTGAGTCTTTCTCATAAGCTCAGTTTCTTTTTTCTGCTGACAAGCTTAAGCATATAAAGACTTTTTAAAGTATAGAGTTGAGCTGGTTAAAATACAATGCATGTTCTCTTTGGAAAAAAGTTATTCAAAACAAATGTTCAAATTTTCAACATTTGATACCCCCCTCCCCTTTTTAAAAATCACCCCTTGTTTTTTTCTTCTCTGTTGTTTTTATTTTGTTTCCCCCTAGATGGAACAGATAGAAAAAGATAAAACACAGAGAAATACTTTGAGTGCAAGTTCCATAGCGCTTGTTTCTTTTCCTAGCTTGGTTCTTTCATAGTACATTAACCTCATCAGCCTTCTGCCTGACATTGCCAAAAGTATTAGCATTTGCAATGAAATACAACAAGTTTTTTCTGTATGGGATTTGCTGGGACAGAAGAAAACTCAGAACACACAGAGAAAGAGAGAAGGATGCCTCCTGACAAGGAAAATGCCAAAGAAGGTTGTCTCTTACTATTCAGCTCAAGATGATATGAATGGTTTTTGCTGTCTGAATGGGACTTCAGGGTTACTCTGGCAGATCATAGTAAGTGGGGAATATGTTCTCACATTCTCCCATTATTCAGTTCCAAGCTAAAATCTTTCAATTTCTAAACCTGAAAAATCCTAACGGGCTGCACAGAGGTAGCATAGCAGATCTTTACTCTCATACAGAAGCGTCTCCAGGAGGCAACTAATGTCCTTTATGCTAAATATGCTGAGTCATCTTTATTTGATTAAGGAGGAATAAAGAATAAGCAGCTGAGATGGAGATTTGGCTTTGAATTTCTTTCACTACAGATTAATGGATAGGATTAGGCTCCACGTTAGGTGATCAGCCTGCTATGGTGGGTGTTCCTTTCAGTTGATCAAACGTAAGGTATCTCAGACAACAGTGTGGTCCCTGCAGAAGTAGCATAGAAATTATGGGACACTTGTCATGAAGGAAATAGTTTTATTTGGAACCTATCACAGTGTTCATCAGTGAGTTGAGAGGGTGAAAAGTGCAAACAGACAGGTCTATTTGCCAGTTCTGTTTGTTACACCTCTTGTGCGTTGTGCACCTTTGAGATAGCCAACTGCTCTACAACAAAGTGCCCGCAGGACTTTCTGCAGTTGCTTCTCTTTCCCAGGTGTTGAATTATTTATTAGTTTTCTTCCACCTAGAGGCATTCATAGTATATTTTTAAATTTCTATTAAAAAATACTTAAACCCCCCCAAAAGTACAAAAATTACAAAAAAAGTAATTTGAGAGGTTAACTGGGACTCTGCCTGTTTTCTCCAATTTCTGTGTCAACTTTCAGCATAAACCAGTGATGCTTTAATATATATAAAGGTTTCTTTTTGAATATTTTTTTAATATTTAAATGCAGGCTGACAAATGAGGATGAAAAATATGCTTTCAAGAGGCTTTTGTACTCTTCTTAGTAATCCAACACTATTTTTAAACTATTTTTTAACATCAGATATAAAGACACACAGAAAATTTTAGATTAAATCTAATGACTCCCAAAAATGGAGGATTTTCAACAAGCTGACATTTTGGAGGAAATTTGTATCCGAGTGAAAGATAAACCCAGATATGTACATCATCAGTGGACTGAATTCTGTTTCGGCGAACTCCTGCTGGCAGCAGAAGAAGAACCAAGGGGGAAATATGTAAGCAAGGGCTACCGGTGTGCAAAGGCATAACTGAATTGTACAAGCAGCAGTCAGCAAGGAAAGGAGAAACTGCTTTATTTTTTTGCCTGTAATTGAAACTTCAACCCACGGCACTATCAGTGTGTGGTTATTAGGTTGAGGTGATTTAGACCTGCTGTCCAATTTGACCTGTGGCCATAGGGTTAGGAGCAGTATGTATTAAAAATCCCACAGGACATTGATAGGTTCGGAGCTGGAAATGTTAGCTTAATTGGAACCCATAGCTTGGATATGATGGATAGCATCAAGTCAGAGACAAGCCGAGGTGTTTAGTGAAAATGCCTGCTTCCTGCTCTTGCTGATCGATTTGGCATCCTGGCTTTACCCTTCTTTAGGAAATGAGGTTCACAAAGACTTCTCTGTTTAAAATATAAGCTGCTCACCTCCAGAGGCTGATCACACCTAATTTTATGTTTTTAGAGTGCTTAGCATCTCAAAGTAGTTTTGTTTCTGGATAAAAAAGAGTCTGTTTAACTGAAAATTGACTAAACAACAAAAGGAAAACAAATTGAAACACCAAGTATGACAAATGATATGAGCTGCATAACTCGTTAAAGATGAAGAGCTCTCCCTATAGGCAGGCCCATTATAAACAGCATCCTCTACATAATTTCACTGGACTTTGAAATTTCCCCTTAGATGGTTTAAGATTAATTAAATAAGGCAATACTAAAAAACTGGTAGCTCTTTAGTGTGAGTAATTTTCATGACTACCAAAAGTAGCCACAGAAAAAGAATTAATCATCTCTAGTTCAATCCCTTTTCATCAGCAATTGGCTTCCTTATGAATGAAGTTCATGTGTATTATTGACCTACTCTTCTCAGTGGTAATGAAGTCTCCTTCATTCAGACTATCAGAATTCTAAAATTCAGTGAGAAAGCAATATGTTATAATTACAAAAAGATTTATTCGTGACGTTTTCTGGAGGTGGTGAATCCAGCTTCACTTGAGTACCGTCAATCATATGTAGACAGAGCTTATATATGTTTGTTTGGCAAGATAATGAGGCTTTCCAAAAAGCAGCCATAATGACACTAAATCTAAGGATCAAGTCCAAGACAGAAACCTGGATAACCTGAGTCTCTCAAGGAGCAAACACTTGAAAAGTCACGGCACTGAACACTTGAATCAATAAACACATCCACATATTCTATTGTGCTATCTGTCAGATGAAAAGACCTCTATGCTATCCCGATATGAAGTGACTTGTCCTTAAAATTTAGAGCATGGTTTTTCTCACTAGGAATATTATTCAGTCAGATTGGCTAAACAATTTTCTAAGGCCACTACTGAGAAAAAACCTGTGTCAAGAGCCTTTAGTAATATTTGTGGTACTCATGCTAAGCCTTGATGAACAAATTACCCTGTCTTGTCATTTCATGTAGTGCACATTCAGCAAATGAGAAAAAATAGACTTTATCAGGAAGCTAGATCTTCACCCTCAGTATCTGAGCTTTTTATAATTCCTGACATGTGGCTTTCAACTTTCTTCAAGCTACATGTTAACCTGAGATGTAATAATACTGATATTCTTGCTAAGCTTATAAATATGCATTCTCTTTAGGTACTGAAAATGGAGTGGTCTTTAAGGTGTCCTGCAACTGTGAGCTGTGTATCTGAATTGCCTAATTGTTAAAGGGGAAGACAACTATCTATGAAAGGTCGCATAATAGATCTGACTAACAATGCGAGTATAAGAAGGACAAATTCTATTCTGGAATGTGTTCATAGGAGAACCTCGTATCAGGCCTTGGATGTCACCTTTTCCTGTCCTTCCTGTGAAGTCTGCTTCACACAACACCAGAGTGACTGCAACTAGACTGCTGTATCCAGCTTTTAGTGTACCACTTAAGAACTGGAACAAGAACTTTAGCAAATATCATGTATAAGGGTTTCTTGCAGCTTCTGGGCTCCTGTAACCTGGGAAGGACTTAGGTTCCACCTTCTGCAGAAGATAGAACAGCAATCTTCCAATGTGTATAGCTTTAAATACAAAGCAGATGAGTTTTCACTACATCCAGTTCAAGACTGGAAGAGAAATATTAGTATTACACTGAAGCAAAAAGGTGTGAGGAGAAGTTCACTGAATTATTTGAGATCTTTTCTAACAATAGTGGTGATGCAGCACAAATACAGGCTTCTTGGATGGTTGCTGCATAGTCTTCACCAAGGTCTTTTTAACCAGTTTAAATGGACACCTCTCAGACGTAGTTTAAATATCATTCTCCTGTCCAGAACAGGGGAGGATTTAGATGGACACATGGAGGTGCTTCCAGAGTAAACAAGCTTTTTTTAGGCTGTGCAGTTCTGGCTCCTGTCAAGGATGTCTAATTGGAAAGTGAAGCCACTTCCTCTTTGCCTGTGTGGTTCATAAAACATTTCTAAAATCACGTGGAACCTTACATTTCAAATAATGCACTTTCCACAAAGAGGACCATGACCACCTTTCTTTCTCTGTTGTGTGCCATGTGCATTACTATACTGACTGGGAGCTCAAAAAGGGACTAGGACTGAAAAGACTTCCAGAATTAGCACACATCTCACATTGAGATCCAGGTTGCTCCAGCACCAGAGCCAGCTGGGTTGAAGCTGGCACAGTCACGTTTCCGTAAGTTTCTGCCTTAAGCTGCTGGAGCTTTCTGACTCTTCTCTGCCCTGAGCACCTTGAGAGCTGTCATGCTCTCTCCCTATGCTAAGCAAAACTTTGCTCCCTTTGATACAAATCTCAGCTTTCTTGTTTAGTTATATAAAATCTTATCACAAATGTTCAGAAAATGTGTAACAGGAATGAGGGGAAAACTAACCATCTCTGATGTGGCATTCTTCAGAGAATAAGCCGCTTTTTAATTAACCCTAAGGAGTTTTAGCAAGACAAGCCAATTTTTCTATGCTACCATTAGAGTTTTGTTTCCACAGGACACTTTGGGTGGCAGATAATAGGTCCAGTTTATTTTAATTAACTTTGGGTAACTAAAAAAGACAGACATTTCTATCTTGTCTGTCATCTCTAATCTTGACATCTTTCTCAAGGAGATTTGGATAATAGTAACACGGTAGGCTCTTTAATTCTATTTGTTAGATGTCCAAGAAAGAGAGGAAGAAAAAAATAAAAAAAAAGGATTTGGGTTTCTTGTAGCCTACAAAGAACATTTCAGTCCTTTATAATACCTGGTTTAATCTGCTCCTAATTAAATAAAAAATGTTGAAAACATTTTTTTTTTTCTGAAATGCAATTAATTTCAGATTAAATCTTTTTTTGTTCTTCAAAGCTTAGCATTTAGGGAGCATGCACTGTGTAATCAGTGCAGGATAGAGCAAGGTATACAAGGCTCTGAGCAATGGCAAAAGGGTACTAGTAAAAGGGCAAGGAGATAGGCTCTTCTACCTAGGAAGCTGGAAGAAAAGTCACCAGCTTATAGCCATAAAATGGCTTTATAGCCATAAAATTTCTGGGACTAGGAATCTCTTTCTGTTCCTGGCATACAAGACGTAGCAGGATGGTATACCGACATGCACATGAAGCTCTCAGGTCTATTGGAATATGACTACTGCTGCCACTAAATTAGACATTTTTCCAGCATAATGTTAACCAGATCCCTGAAACACAGAGCTTGTGCAGCAGCAGTGTGCATTATCATTAGGGAAAATACTGCATATTATGGCTGCCACAACACTGGGTAAAATTGTCCAGTGAGACCCCTATAAGAGAAAGCTTTCTCAGCAGTTTCTATCCTGAGACATGGATGTGGCAATGCTCTGAGTCCCCCAGGGCCTTTTGTCCCATCTCCAGCAGATGCTGGTTGGAAAATAAAATGTTCTGGATCTAGACTTGCTATCTTGAACTCCATGTCTGCAGCCTGAAGACGTGAGGGTCTTCCATGTAAGGGTCATCTGATCAGGAAACAATTTCTAATTCACAAATCAGCTTACTAACAAGAGATTCTTGAGTGTTATTTTGCCTGTGAAGTCTTTGCCATACTTATCAGATGCCCTGGATTAAGCCAAGATAAGTATTTGCTATACAGTGATTATCTTATTTTTCTCATTACGTTAACATTGAGCTTTCTGCAGCACCCTATTTGAATCCAGAGCCTTTTTCCCAGTGTTACCTGCCAGGCTCAACCTTTGTCTTTTCTCGCCTCTAAAATTGCACACTACTGTTATAGTTGCAGATAGATTTTGTTCACATAAAACTCATTTTTCCCCCTTTATGAAAAGAAGAAAGAAGTTAAAGAAATACTCGGGTCTCATTACTTGAATTATTCACATTTTGTGTAGTAATTTATCTACTAGCTCTGTGATTTTCTTCTCTCTGTACCTTTAGTTTACACTTTTGGTAATACATAGACAATTCCACAAGTAATGAAGAAACAATCAGTTGTCTGAGTGCTTTATTTAAGAAATAAACCCCAAAACACCACAAACACTTCCTTTTCAATAAATCCAGACAACTGGAGCTGGGTGCAACTCTGACACAGACGTGAGCACAGCACTGTGGGCTTGCTTTAATTTTCACGTGATACAAATTGTGTGCCACAGTGGATCTTTCCTTCCCCCAGTTTATCTGACCCCTTCTATCCATCGAAAGTCACAGGAATTAAAGAAGTGGTTTCTGCTGTCAAACCCGGATGATGAACAATAAACATATAAATCAGTGCTTAGTGGTTTTGGGAGTGAAGCTTTTGAAGTCAGGGGAAAGACATGAAATGGTTTCAGCATGTTCTTGAGCCCTCTTTTGCATTAAGAACAAGGTCTGAGTGCAGAAATGATGATTTCAGTGCATGTTTTATCAGCTCCGGTCTGGACTCTGGCCATGTTCCAGTTTCCATGTAAGTCACTGGGAATTGTTCTCCTAATTTATGGAAAAGGTGGCTTAGCTTTTAATGGAGCCAAAAGAGCTACTTCAACATGTGGAAGCCTGACCCTGAACCCACATTCCTTTTGTCCAAGACAGTTCTGGGATGAATGATCAAATTTTGTTGTTTTTTTTTTTAACTAAAATCTCATATATGAAAATTTCTCCTTTAAATGCTAACAGATGAAGCCTATTCATCAAAGGTTTTGAGTGATTTAAATGGTTCTCCACAGTTCATCTGCTTAACATTTCTGTATCACAGTTTTTCTACCTGTTAATTAATTTACAAAAAGAAACAAGCAAAGAAAATGCCAGTAGTACAGCCTAATAAATGCTTGTTTTCTCAGGGGTTTGTGGAGATTTATTACTAAACAATTTGAGGTGTAAATATGAACTAGATATTAAATACAAGGAACATGAATAATGTGCAGACTGTTGGTCTCCAAATATTACAGCCCTTACGTCTTGTGTTGTTTGTGTACACCGGTCTGCTTCGAAAGAGTACCTGTGATTAATGCTGGTGCACTGCAAGAGACTTCTTCTTGGTAAGGGTTTTGAAGATGGCTGAGGAACTACATAAAACAGTATAAATAGTAAAGCTCCTCTTTTGCTTTAGTAATTCAATATTTCTTGTGATATTGTTTGCTTAAGGATAGTCAAAGGTTATCCTGGTTTTAGCCTAGGATTTGGGAGATGTAGCATCCAGGCTCTGTGTCCCTCCCCACTGTGCTGAGGAGATGACAACCTGCTTGAAGATTCCTAACATGGACTTCCAGATGCATCTTTTTAATCATCTCTGTTTTAACACTTCCTTTAGCATTAGCAGTCAGTTTTAATCACTTCATGTTTTCAGAATTGATTTTTCTGCAGATCTGGGTATTTCCTTTGAGTGTTTTTGAGTGCCTTTGGCAGAAAAGTCCCCTTAACTCTCTGTACAGATAGCTCTGAGCTATGGAGTCATAGCAAAGACAAACTGGCAGGACAAAGCAGGGAGGTACAAAGCCCAGCATGCATATCAATTGATGTGTAATAAAGTACCTAATTGAAATTCTGGTTTCAGATCTATGCAAAAAATTACCTGATGTGCAAGATCAGAGAAATTCATTGTAAAGATGGCCTCTGTTTTGTTTAAGATAGAAAAAAATCACATACATCTGATGAAAGAAATCATCCTTTAGAGATGTAATCTGGGGCCTCCAAATGACCTAATTAGTAATCTCTTCTAAGAGTATCATGCCTGAAGGCAGTGAGGATCTTTAATTCTTCACACCCAAACTGTGCATGTTTATCATCTGGGAAGGATGAACCTTATTCTGGAGAGACAGGATGAAAAATCAGGATATGAAAGGAAACTCTGGAAACACGTGTAGATATCTTTTTTTAACTGAGTTTACATAAGTTCCTTTTATGGCAAACTGTTCTGTGATAGCACTATCATGTGCTGGATACGTCCCAGCAAAATGAACATCAAGCCTATTAACTGTGTAATTTGCTTTTTACATTCAGATTTCACTCATACATCACTGGAATAGTTTTTCATTATGTATGAATTGTTTTTTCTTAAAGCACAGGTGAGATTATGCTACTGACAGCCACCCTGAACAGTCGTCTTCAAAAATGTTTTACTGTTATTACATTATCGTAGTTACTTTAAAAAATAATAATAACCCCATTAACCTCATTTAAATGTCTACTGATGTATGATCGTATTTTCTGACAATGTACTGCAAGGCAGCCTATGCTGTACTAATGAGTCCTTTGAATACTGAAGTTGTACAGGAGGTACCCCCTTGTGCCTCTTGCAGAATTTCTCCAAGAAATCTTTATTTTCAATCCCATCTCCTTGGATACTTGGATATCTCATTTCATAAGCTGTTACGAAGCTTAACATAGAATTCTTTCCTCCATAAAACTGATGCAGAGTTATGTTATTCCTTGTTGAAAGTAAAAATTTTATTTTAAAAGGTTATTCATTAAAGCTTTGTTCTGTGCAATTCGCCTCATATTTGTGGCAAATATTCCCTTGGACAGGCAAAATGAGTTGAAAAATTTGTAGTTTCTGATTTACATGGACCCTGTCAGCAGATGGAATTTGGAACAGCACATTCCCCTTTAATAAGTTTCTTGGGATCCAAATATCTTCTCATTGTTCACTTTTAAAAAATTCGTTTAGTGCTGTTGAAATGCCTTAGCTTACCAGCTTTGGAAACAAACATCATGTATCTATCCACAGAAAATGGTCTGCCTTAGGCAAAGCAATCCCAGTGACTTCTTGAGTCCACATTTGTGGAGATGCCTGTTAGGCTCCTTCCCTCATAAAACTGCTATTTTTGTCTCCTTAATTCACCATCCAGTGATACCGTGGGAATCCTTCCATCATGCTTGAAGAAGCTGTAGGAGTTCATCTTTATCCCTCTAGAGAATGGGAGCTTTCAAGATTAGGGGTTCCTGCTGAGGGAATTATTTTGGCAGAAGTTTGTTCAAGTCCTGAGTGTTGAATAAAGCAGCATGCAAAACTAATAAAGCAGTGGAGCCAGAGCAGGTTAATGCAATGCAGCTCAGAGATAGTAGGAGTACATTGGCCGTGGCATGGGTCTCCACACTTTCAGACCGAAGTTGCATGGTGGGATTGGCACAAAACCTGGAAGTTGATGTCTTGGAGAAGAAATGGCAGAGAAGCATGCATCAGTTCACATTTCAAGGTCACATTTCAAAAGAATCTCACTGTCGTTCTCTCCATAAACCACACCAGAAGGCATCATTTCAATATTGGGTGGGATATGGGTCTCTACGGAGAGAAAGGAAACTTTTCCTAAAGAAGGCTGACACTCTGAATTTTTCTTTTTTTCCCAAGGGAGGGAAAACTGATGAGTCCTACTGGAAAGATGCACAATGTGTTTTTTGTGTTGCTACCTGAGAGCCTGTTGCCCACTACCCATGTTACCTGCCTCCCTGGGAAGCAGGGGAAATCAATGAACATCGGTTGCTACACAGAGTAAGAGCATCCCAGCCAGCAGCCTGCGAACCAGCAGCAGCTAGGTGACTTGGGAACCTGGCAAACCTTGGCCCCAGCTCCTTAGTCCACCAGCCAGCCACAGAATTATACAATCACAGAATGGTTTGGGTGGGAAGGAACCTTAAAGATCATCTAGTTCCAACCCCCCTGCCATGGGCAGGGACACATTCCACTAGCCCAGGTTGCTCAAAGCCCCATCCAGCCTGGCCTTGAACACTGTCAGGGAGGGGGCAGCCACAGCCAAAGAGCTGTTGTCCCCAGTTCTGATGCAGGCTAATAGTCACAGTGCAGGGAAATCCTCAGGCAAGGTGCAGAAAAAACCCTATGACTGGGAAACCTGGGGGTTTGCCTGTCAGCTAGCAAAGAAGGTGGTGAGCAGGTGGATTGGCAGAAGAATAGGATCATGGGGATGATAAAGATCTGCAAGTTACAGTTAATTTTTTATAGGAGCCACGGAAAACACTGCAACAGCAGCAGAGTGGCAGAGAAACTCATTGTGTATAGGATGTTTGTTAACTTTTAATTGAACTCTGGGACAGAAGCCAAGGATGTGACAGAAACAGTGATACGAGTCAGAAAAGAAAGGCCACAGGTACTGGGGGATAAATTTTGAATTCTAAGATCGGTAATAAGCTCTTCGGCAACAACAGAAAATGTGAAGCAAATACATGAGAAAGTTATTGTCTGGAAAGAGGCATTCATAATAGTGTTTGAACAAAGGGTAGACATCATCATATTAAAAATATGCTGTGATGTCCTTGATGGCATCAGAAAATTGCACTCAGTGGAGCTATGGTGGTCAAAATATTTGAGGCAGAGCTGGAGAACCCTTTTTAATCACAAACAAATGAAGAGTGTATTTGAAAGAGCCCCTTGTCCCTGTTTCCCGTTAGGACAGTCCCTCAACAAGACAGAGCTGTAAAGCACAAAGTGGATACTAATGTTTTCAAAGTCTAACTATGAATAGTAGAATTAAGGGAGTGAATTGACTTACTTCTCTGTTACTGGCAGACAGATAAAAACAGACACTAGTTTTTACTCATAAATAATCCCTGAGCAACTCAACAGGTATGTAAAGGAGGAACATTTGTGATGTCTCAGCACTGGGGAATGTGGCTATGAGCTTGTGCTCATGCGATGATCTTCTTGAAAAATGTCATTCTCATAGCTTGCTGCCGAGGTTGTGTTTTGTACCCAAAGTGTTCTAGCCATAAATATCACCACTGGACTGCAGAGAGTGGAAGGGAACATCATAACCAGCTTCAAGATATGCATAAGAGAATTTTTTATCCGGCGGATGATTGTAGAAGTACATTCACAGCTTCCTGTAGGATTTGGGAAGAATCAGAGCTAACAGACTGAAACAGATAAACAGTAATGCAGGGTGAATAGAACATAGGAGAAAAGCTAACACAGCAAGGCCAATGGGTTGGTCACAGTAAGCGTGGTGGTATTCATACTGTGTTCATGCTGGCAGACAAAAAAAATGAGTATAAAGATGTCTTGGAACAATGATAGATATACTTAATTTATCTGCTGAAACCAGAGAGCAGTGTGGTGCTAAGATACCTAATGACAGAAAGGTATAAATCTTACTAGGAGTTTGAAAATCTGGAATAAGTAAACTCTAGAAACCCTTGTCTTAAAGAACCCCTGGTGTGATTCCACTGTACTAGCTTTACCTGCTTAGGAAGTGGTGTGTCTTGTCAAGTCAGTGTAGATCAGGTTAATTTAGCAACTCCTAGACTGCTTCCAAGATAATTAATGTTGTCCATTTTCTGCATCCGTTTTGGAAAAGGATGAATTTGTCTCTGTAGCTGCCTGTCTTCCTCCACAGACAATAAAGTCAAATGCCGGTATACAGTAACAGAAAAGCAGTGTCTTATTTTAGTCCAAGGTTTCCAGAAATTAATTAGGGGATGATGTGTTAATCTGAATTGGCTATAAGCCATTTACTACTGATGACAGGAGAGACTGGTAAACACACACCCCACACACCTGAGAATACAGATTGTCTCCCCACCAGCTACGAGTGTATACCTTGCAAATTGAATGAAAACCTGGGCTGCTGGTTTTAGTCTACCTCTCTAGAGGATTTGACAAAATGCAGTGAAGTCCAGAGCAAGACTGGAAAAAGTAATTAACAGATAGTAGCACAGGGTGAAACAGAGAATATGCTCCCTGTGCCCATCAGATTTTAAGAAGGCACTTAATAATAAAAACCATTAATCTCTGAACTGATACAGAAAAAAGTATTTTAAAAGATACATGAATATAATGTAGACATTGAATGATCGAAATGATAGCCTAGACAAATTTTATTCTGGCCTCAACAACAATTTCTTCTGAACAACTGTAACATCAAGGCAGCTTGCACAGGAGATGCATATTCTGAAAATTCATGTCAGCTTAAAATGGCCACGCGAAAGGCCTCTTGGAGGAGAACACACGTGTTTTCACATTGCCTGAGTAGACAGCTCATATTCATAGACTTGGCTAAGCTAAACAGGCCATTGCTGCAAAGAAATATATTTTTGTTCAACATGAAACTTTTATCAGAACATGCCTAAGAAGGGGTCACATTTTAGTAGTCATGGAATTAAATAAGGAACCTACATAAGCAAACCTAAGTTACGTGAATCCCATTTGTCTCCAGTGAAGTGTGCTTAGGAGCAGTTGTTATGCAGTCACTTGTTAAACCATAGTAACTGAGATATGGAAGAGCTGAGTGTGTAGCTGGAGGTCAGAGAGTATCCGATGCTAGTAGCAGATGCCTATTTGAGTTGCTTTCCCATGCATTAACCACCGTGAATATCTCCCATCTGAAGGAATTTATTGTTTGATATTTTTAACATCACTACAGTTGCACCTTTTCATATTCTGTTGATGAGTCAGATTCACTGCCCTGTCTTAAAGCTTTGATAGTGTTACTGTTAAACTAAATTAAATTAAAGAGTATACACTCTCTTAAAAAAAACAGGTACAAGCTTTGTAAGGGCATTCTGAAAACCAAGTTTGTAGCTTAAGGCAATATTTGTCACAACTATTCATTTTGTGAAAAAGAACAATCTGAGCCATCTTTTCAGGAACTGAAAACAGACTTTGCCATGGCAGGAGAAAGCATCTGGTGTTCACACAGTTTTGATTTGTTCATTGTTTTAAAGAATTTACAATAGCTGACTATTTATAGTACAAAATATGAGAAATTTTGTAGTAGTTCACTGCTTTTGGTTGCAAAGCTCAGCTGTTCCTGACTCATGTTCTCCTGCTCATGTTTCTTTGCATAATTCTATTAATTAATGCAGAAATCTTGCATTAATTAGTTGAAAAAAGAGACCTCTCTTCTTCCTGCCCACTGTTGCCTTACCTAACAGGCATTTTCATAGAATCATATGGGTTGCCAGCAGCAAACCATAGGTAGCATCACAGCCAGCTCCATCACACCATGGTATTGTGTGTCTTTCACTGTGACCAATGGTCACCATAAGCTATCTCCAGTCTTCATGTCATATGACCACGGCAAGACGCTGTCACCTCCCCTCCCACCACCACCAAGAGGCCCTTGCCTCCATCCCTTCTATTTGTGCCAGCACAGGGTTGCTGTTCTCACTCCTCAATATGTTATACCACTTCTAGGATGCAGGCAGACCCTCATACCTGCTCGTAGGAACTGACTCCTTAAGGATTTCATACCCTATAAGCCAATGGCTATCTTAAAGATCTGCAGACAGTGAAGTTATTATTAGGAACCATGGTTTAATTATCCATTTTAACACTGAAAAGAGAGTGGAAATTTAAAGGAAACAGAAGGAGAAATCTGAAATATTTATAGGATTAATTACAAAAAACCCTGTTTTTCATATTAGTATTAAACTGTTAAGACAGCATTTCATATGTCTTTTTTAATAGAAGATCCCGGTACCTTTAAGAAAAACATCTGAATGCATCAGCTGATGCACAGAATTGACTGTGAAAATGACATCTCCCCAGAGGAATGATGAAGGATTCCAAAACAGGAAAAGAAATATCGAGACAAATGTCAGCAACATAAACTAGTATGGCACCTGTTATTTGGCAAAAGAAGATGAAGTGTCTGCGTAAAATCTGGACAGCACAGAAACTGTTGAAGAAGAAGAAAGAATGAGAATGGGCACAAAGAGGACCATGGAAGAGATTTAACAGGACAGAAACTAAGGCATCTGTGTGGTCTTCTGAAATCAGATTTCAATCCAATCCACGTTAGCAATGTAATGTAGCCCTACTATTTGATGCAGCACATTGTATCAATTGCAATCATCAACTCTCAGACACGAAGGCAGGAAATGTTCTCATCTGTCTTCACCCGTTGTTTGTAACACGTCGTGAGAGACCTGGGCAAGCCATGTTATCATGTTCCTGAGCTGAGACTAACTAGATCCACTGAGAGGAAGCTGATTAAGGCAGGAACAGAAGTGTGCTGAGTGCTCCAATTTCCACTTAACATCTCTACATGGCATTTGTAATATGTCATATACGAAGATAATATGACTGTCTCCAAACTATCCTGCATCTGTGATTATCAGGAGCAAGCCTCCATCCTGGAGACCAGTGGTGGTCAGAATACCACATGCATACAGAAGTAGCTGTGTTTGAACGGTGGTTTTCTCACAGTGCTCACACGTTCTGGTGCATCAGACACCTCTTCAGCCTTTGATTTGCTCCTTCCTAGGCCATGTCTTCCAAGGAATGAAGAAGGTATGTTTCTGGTTAGCAGCGGCCTCATAAATGGGCTCACTATAGGCAGAATATATCTCATCTGTCTTCAGCTATTTAGAAATGGCTGCTCAAATGGACCTGTGATGAAGCAACCTCTGTTAAGGGTATCTCTCTCTTCAGTCATGGTTGGCTCTTTTGACTGACTTCATGAACACTTTTTCCTTTGGTAGCAAACAGCATTTAGCTCACATTTTCTGTCTCCCCAGATGGATGTGCATTCGCTTCAAAAACCCATCTGCAGTGATCTGAGTGTGGGGCTCAGACTGATGGGGAGGGAAGCCAAGTAAACAGCAAAACTCTTCTCAGAAAGGATGAAATGCCTTTGTTCCACCTTCATGAGATTTTGACCTCTAGTTTTGTAAAACAAAGTGTGGCTGAAACAATACAAAGTATAATTTCCGTGATGCTATGTTTAGTAATATAATAAAGTTTAATTTGTATATTTTTTGTGAAGCCTTTATTGAGAAATTATTGTAATGTGGGCTTTTAAATACATTCTATGTAGAATTGTGCTTTAATAAGCTTTTTTTTTCCACTCTGAACAAGCTCTGAATGGAGACATTTATCCATAAAATTATTGTCTTTAACAAAGATTGTGAGATTAACAAACCAGTAAAACCTGAAAAAAAAAAATTGCTGTGAGAATTCATTTTCAGACTCGAACATGCTATAAGAGTAATATAAATTATTAAAGGATAATATTTAACATGAACGTCACTGAAAAAATATTTTCTAAATGTTAAACTAAAGCTGTAAATAAACAATGTGATATTATCCCTTGCATCATTTAAACACATATATGCAGATAAAAAATGACTTTATGAATTCCCTTTTGATTAAAAACGTAACTACTGGTAGGATCAAATAAGCACTTAATTTTCTTTCTTAAAACCAACAACTATTCAATGACAGTCCTTAAAACGCTGGGGAGGCATATTATATTTCACTTCTGAGGAAGACTCCCATAGTTAATTAATGAATAATGAGATCATTCTATTCAGTATATCAGGTGTGTGTTGCATATTCATATACATAAATACAGATATTGTGCAGTGCTGGGTAAAAACAACCAGATATTAATAATGTTTCATAATTATGCTAATGACACAGGTAGTTATGAATATAGTGAAGCTCATACATAGATAGATAAATAGACAGACTGACAGACCTGTTTAGTAGTGCACTGTTTATAGCAATCATTACTCTTTCAATTAAGTGCAATAGTTGGATTCAGTGTAACCAGATAACAGAATCAATTCCTCTATAATTTCATGCATGGTAGGAGTATTGCCTTCGTTCTGTTGAATTCTATTTTAAACCCTAATCGCACAACATTTGGGCCTCTCTGCATCTCCAACAACTTTATCAGTCCTTGGTGCAAGACAGATAGCCTTGCACTTAAGTATGTGCCTAATTATTTGCAGGGTTTCCTTTTTCCTAAATGAGAAGCTAACGAGAATGAAAAACAAAATACAAAACTTTCTGTGCTTACACATTTAAGTCATTAGACCAGCTCAGAGCAGCAGCCCGGCTCCTCCAGCGCCCTGTCTCCACCGCGGCCAGAACGAGCTCCTTCAAGAGAGCCTGGCAGAAACTCTCAGACATGGTGACACAGAACAACCTGTGCCGAATGTTATGGTTGCACACTTCCTCTAGAGAGCTGTGATCTGTGAAGCACTACATTTAATTTATCTTCTGGCACTTGTGTTGTCATTAAATACAACAACTCATGATACCCTGGTCATCCTTACAAATCTCCCTGCTACTTGCCCTATTGCAACAGTCTTTGCTAGGAATTAATTTCTTGGGTTTATAACACGCTCTGTGCGAATACAACATTTTGCCCAGTTTGACTTTCCCAACATTTCATTTTATTTAGTGTTCCTGTGTAGTGGAAAGAACAAATCATCATAATCAAATATGCATAATTTCCTTTTGCATAATTTTCTATATTGCATCTTCATTAATACATAGGATTTTTAAGGAGAGAATTATTCTCTCTCCTTTTTTATTGACTCCTACTCTTCCCCTTTTCCCCCAAACTAAAGGAAGGCAGTACCATAAAAACATAAAAAAGCATGAGAAACCATTGAAAATTCAGTGTGACAGATTTTTGTCAGTTGGACTATTTCAGCTCTTCTAACATCTTTTCACAAATTGCTTCTTGCCATGGTGAGGTAGATGCACGCTTGGTTGTCCCAGTAAAATTCACCCGCACTACCCCATTTTGTTCCCCAGTAGCAGAAGGTAGGTACCAGCTCAGGTGGTGAGGTCAGAGACTGAACTAGGTCAGCCCCGTTCTAGTAGTGTCCTGTCTGGGAGTTGCTACTCTTCCTCGCACCACTGTGAATTAGCCCTGAAAGTGTCCTGTGAGCAAGCTCCCTTGCTTTCAGGGCAAGGAGACCTTGCTCACACCTGGGTTGGCTGCCTCCAGAGAGCACTGCAACTCTGCTTTGTCAGAACACACAGCCTTCCTTCTCCAGACTCTGACTGCAAAAATTCAGGTTTCTAAGTTTCTAACAATAGGAATCTTAAAATCCATCATGCCGAAGAGGAGTGAAATGAAGGGCTACCTTGATCGATCTCCAGGGAAAAAAAAAATAATCTGTACCAGGAATATCATCCCCCTCATGGGCTTAGTCACCTACGTGTAGGATTTAGGCACCTCTGTGCCTTTTTGATCCCTTAGTCTGAAATCTTCACTGTGCTTGAGGAACTTTTCTGAATAAAGGACATCTAAGTTATCAAATGACCACCGTGTGGGTTACTCACATTAATTTGCCTACAAAAATTCTTTCTAAGAAACAATTTATGCAGCTGATTCACTTTGACACTCAAACACTTCTAAGAAATGCTTGCAAAGATGGCAAAAGATCATAAACCCCAGCAGGGGTAAAACTTCAGAGAAAAGTTTGAGGTAATCACTCTTTTTATATAAAATCCTTAGTCATTATTTTAACCCTACCTTTCCCATTGCTTAAAAAAAAAAAAAAAAAAGAAAAAAAGTAACACCTAAAACAATCCATGACTTTAAATTCAGGGCAGAGGTGGCAGGTCTTGCATGTTTTCAGCTCACCAGAAATTGCTGATGATAACTGATAATGAGCAGTGCTAGCATGGACTCTGGTTAGGACTATGACTTGCAATAGCTCCATCCCAGCCCCACAGACAACCGCTCAGATCCCAAAGTGATCAAACTGCTTAACTGGAATACAATGAATTTAGAAAAGGTAAAGTCAAAACTCCATTCCCAGAAACTTGGCAGCATCCCAACGATGGGGGAAAAAAAAGTTAAAAAGATCACTTTTGTAAAATCTCAACATTTTCAGGTCTGTTGCTTTCATTCCTGTTTGCTGTGCTTAGCTTCTTACAAGCAGGTTGAGATGTGGTTTCAAGATATTTAGTAAATGGTCTTTATTGCTCGAAAAGCTCCCCTTTACTAGCTTTTCTCTCACCTTCGTCTAGACACAATATTGTCAAGTCTCCTGCATTCAGCGCACACACATCCTCCGTGCTGTTGCACGGAGTTCTCATCAGATTGTTAATTAGTTCTCATATATTAACCCACCAGGCTGTGAAACAAGTCTTGGAGAATAAGCATGATTTACTTTCTTCTTTATGTGATTGTATAGCAGTAGAACTCCATCAAGTTCCGTGATGTTACTCCCAGATTACACAAGGGTGAGCAACAGAAGAGTTGAGGCTTGTGGAGTAGAGCGTGCAGCCAGGACACCTTGAGAAGAAAGTAGCTTGAAGAATGAAAGTTGTTGTTATCAGCTTGGCCAGTGATAAATACAGACAAGCTCAGAGAGCTTCTCGAATTCCTTGGAAGAGCTCCGTTTCTCCAGATTTCTCCTCTGTGTTGCAAATAAATCTGGTTTTTAAATCCCCATATTAAAGTACAGGTCTGTTCCTAAAAGCAATGCCTATATTTCATTTACTGTATGCTTCACCTTTTCCTAACTCTTAATTAGAGCTGACAGATGCTTCTTGCCCAACTGATTTTGATCTCCAGTGCGCTCACATCACTATGCGTGTTTATACAAACACTTAATCACCAATGTTGCTTGAAAATGCATCTCTCTGCCACGCACGTGGGTAGGAAGATGCTGCGACTTCATTCAGCAGTTCCTTTGTTCAGACATGGACCTTGGTGCTAAATGGAGTATATCAGTGTTTCCATGGAAACCAATCAAAATTCATGAAAGGACTGATTTGACTGGCTCCAGCTAGCAATGTTTTATTTCATTTGAGTGCACAATAGCAAAAGATATTACTTTCATCTACTTTAAAAAGAGAGTGGATTAAATTGTTGCATCAGAGTTTGATGGTAGCAAGAAAAACAATGTTATTCAACTGATCGCAGGAAGGTTGTCTGTTTATCCTTGATTGTGACAACCAGCTCTGTAGCTCTGGGCACATCACAGTGCTGCTGAGGCAGCTGTAGCAAAGCAGCAGGACAGAGACAGCCCCAAGTCCTTCCCTTTCCCTTCCCCTGCCCGCTGTGTAAAGCAAGGAGGATCCTGCCCAGGGTCCTGCTCAGCCACAGTCCATCTCTGATTCCAGTGACTTTCATTGACTTTATCTGTGAAATATATAACATATTCTTACTCATTGGATGATAATATTCCAGCTGGGGGAATTTGATACACAGAGTGATTTTTCAGTTGTTACCCAACCTCACTTTACCAGTCATTTAATATTGGGCCTTGATTTGTATCTTTTTTCAGCTGGAAGAAGACTGCATAAAGTTTTATGCCAGACTTTATTTACTATCTTGTACGTTGTTGCAGTAATAAACTCAGCATGATTGAATGCATATGTTAATTTAAAGCTTTGAAATTGTACCATTTACACGTACGATACATCTTCAGTTTAGAGCTTCTCAGAGCCAATACTGTTTGACCCAGAGCAAAACTCTTTGGTGAAATTATATTTAAGAACTGCACCCCGAAATCCAGTATGTAGTTCTATTACTAGATTACATGTTATGATGAGAAAGAACAGTAGAGGGAAATGAAGAAGTATGAAGAAGAGAGGAAGGATAGGCTTGTATTCAGCAAAGGTTTCGCAGTTGCTGCTGTACATTTGTTCTATTTGGAGCACTGAAGTGCCATGTTTAGTAATATTGGAAACCTCATCTCACATTAGGTTCCTTAAAAAGATAATTAAAAATTTGTGGAAATGGATAGTTCTGTTGGGAAGGCTGTTACCAATAGTTGTTTTGGCTATTCTATGACTGAATTGTACAGGCTTTAGATCAAGCCTTATCAAAGTATTTGAGAAGAGAATGGAAGCACATAGGAAAAAGGGAGAGGAGGCAAGAGGAGGAAAATACCACTTTCAAGCCCCAGAGAGGCACCTTCAACCTAAACTGAGTGGAAATTCAGTATCACCCTCTGTGTCAGCTTTGTAGAAACAGATCACTAAGACAATCTGATACATGCTGGGTTATGCCACCCCTAGCCTTTGAATACTGTTCTGCAATAGGAAAAGAACGGGCCAGACACAGAGGGATCCCTGGTTAGTGGAAGGAGAAAGTGAAGTACTTGCAGTAGATAAGGAAAACACCTGAATTCTGCATTAGAGATTAAATACCACACACTTTAATCTCAAGGTTGTACCTCCAAACTTTGCACCTCTTCAGCAGCTGAGAGTCCAGGGCAGGGCTATGGGGAGTGACCCTTCCTCCCCTGAGAGCCAGTCCCTACCGTCTTCTGGAAAAGACCCCTCTCTACACATGCTCTCCTGCCTACAGCCGTTTCCTTAGGAGATGGAGTAGGGTTTTGTATTGTTTTTCTTTTAAAAATAAAGCAAAGCAATTGCATTTTATGAGGCACCTAATCTGTCAGTATGCACTCTATGTCCATTGAGCACATTTGCTAAACACAGCCCTCTCTGGGCACCAGCAATCTTGCTGACCAGAACTGCTGGCCATGGTGCATCTCGGTCAGCAGGTATCTCTGGGTAGGTACACAAGATATGTAGGCACTTACATGACATATGGGTTTAACAGAAAGCTCTTCATGCTGCCATAGGGAAAGACAACCTTACTGGCTCTGTGGACAACCAGACCCAGTGAGAAAAACCGATTTTTCTCTGAACTGACTTGCTAATTGCCCCTTCTTTCCACGTAAAAGTCATTCCTGCCCCACAAATCTCTGAAGAGTTTAAGGTACTCTGTTACTTTGACTGAAATGCTGGAAACAAGCAGCTGAAGTCCATTTAATCTAGTTTAAGCACCCAAATCCTACTTTTTATCTGGGTTATTAGTCATTTTAACATCAGGTGAAGAGCTATTTGTTATTTTAAATAGCTTAAATTCCTCATAAAATAACATGTCTGCCTCTGTATTTCTTTCTCTTAATCTGCAGCTCTCACCTTTACATTTATGATTTCTTAGCAATAAAAGGAGCTGCACCCAAACATCACTTTAAAGTTTGGGAAAGTTGGCGTGTTAGTCCCACTATGATGCAACATACTTTCAAAGAATATGCCTTATCTTCCACAACAAAGACATATCTCTTTTCTACGTTCAAAGGACCTTCAAAGAAATTTGAATGGAGCTACTTCTCTTTCCTTTTAATAAAGGAATACACTATGGGGCTCAGACAGAAAGAATGGGACCCCTAGGACAATTTATCCCTGGAGTAATGGGAAAATACCAATACTAACTCCTCCATAAGATAAAAATATACCACCTTTGTCCCAGTTCTGCAAACAGGTAGGTGAATATCTTTGTATGTGAAAATGACCCCACTCAAGGCACTGGGATGAAAGCGATGCTTGAAGAATTAAGCCCAGCTATAAGCACTTGGAGAGTCAGAAGCACATTGGGCAGTACCTGCACACCAACACAGCAACGGCTAAAGAGGGCCTGGTAATTTCATTATGTTGCAAAACAAGACATCTACTTAGTGATTTTAAAGACACTGCTAAACCAGGGGGAATACAATTGCAAGTATTCAATCATGGTCCAGATTTCTTGGTATACAGGGGGAATCAGTACAGAACAGGTCGATGCACGCTTGGATTTACAGAGGTGGGCAATGGGGTTAGGCCATGGACCACTCTGTCCAGCTCAAAACCTCTGTCTCAATCACTAGCATGGCAATTGAACAAGTATCGTTTCTCTGGGAGAAAATCTCACAAATGCACACCTGGTATGACTCAATCATTTCTTAATAGCTCCTTCTAAAAGAAAATCAGCACTTTATACATTTCCACAATGCCTAAAATCATGCAGCCCTAAATTCCTCCACACCTCTAACAGTTGTTACACACATTATGTTGTAATGCTTGTATACAAGTCACATAGTAAATACAAAACAATATTGACTGGTCAGTGGGCACATAATTTTTTTAATATTTAATTGTTTCTTTGGCTTGTTTAATGTTCTTTGACATTTTATTTTAAAAATGAGTATTAAGATGACAGTAATCACTTTCAGAAATGAGTTTTGATAATACAGATGGTTAAAATAGCCAGTTTTTTGACCAGCAATAAAACAAGAAAAAAGGAATGGTAATTTCAGGGGAAAAAAAGCGTTCACTTTGGAAGCAAAGGCAGTCAATGCTAATGACTTTCAATGCTTTTCCTTATATAATTAATAACCCAGTGACATGGATCTTTTCGGGCTATTACTGTATGAGCTGTATGTTTGATACCTTTGTCGTCATTTTAACAAATTGTTATGTGAAATAGCCCTTCAGAGCTCGTATTGATTGATAACTGAGTTAAAGAAACTTCCATTTGTGGAAAAAAGAGTAAGGTGGAGGGATGCAAATGACTTCTAACTGCAGATCAAAAAAGGGACACTCCATCATTCCGTCTGCAACTTGTCAACATAAATTTCAGTAAGTATTGTTTCAAAAAAAAAGAAAAAGAAGCACTAAGAGTGCCATTTTAAACATCAATATTTCAAATAAGTTCCCACATAGTTTACTTAGTGGTTTAAGTTTTACATAAGTTAACAGAAAACTATTTTCAAACTCTGGATAGCATTGACTGATCTTCTCCAATGGTCATTGCGCATCATTTCTACTTTAAAGATTCCCCTCACGTGAAAACCAAGATAGCCACCTTTTTCTTTGTTATGCTTTGCTTTTTCTCCCCCTTCTAGGACTCAGCTGTTGCTTCACTGCCTTATACCAGGGCAAAGATTTATATTCTTACAGAAAGTTCTGCTACACAAACCTGTTCTGAAGAGCACAACGTATAAATGTTGACCTACATGGATCACTGTGTGCTATGCCTCTGTCATATTTACTGGGCAAAACAAGGTTACGCCAGGCTGCAGTTTGGAGGTGACTCCTCAAGGTGATGTCTGTACGTAATGGAAGAAGTGATATAACAGGTGCAGTAAGGATTATGCTTCTTTTTATGAATCAGTATTTTAAAAAAGCCATATGCTGGCTGAATGACACCTCTCTCCTGACAGAGGTTGTAGTCTAGAGTCTCAGCAGGTAAGGTCACAAGTGTAACAGCGAATGAATTTCTTGTGCTGAGTTTTGAGGTTGCGAACCTGATACATACGAAGTCCACAACCTGAAATCAATGTGAATTCGAGATAGAATAACAATACTGATTACATGTTCATTAAAAGACCTGTAGCAATTTTTACAAATATTGAAGTGCCCTGGCTAAAACCGAGCAGGTGAAACCATCACACATACCCTCAGATTCTCCCAGTTATTGCAGAGCAGTGTCAACCAGTACCGACAATCTGCTGCACTCTGCACATAGCAGCTGTGTGTGCAAATGTCTTTCAGACCCTCAGGAAGTAAAGTGCAGCTCAGCTGGAGCAAGATTATGTCAATACAGAGGGTTTCACCTCTGAAATAATGTTAGAATTTGGTGCCGGATACAGCATGCTTTGGTATTCTTGGCTTTAATTTAGCACATATTTCCAAACGCTAAATTATTTAATTTCCAGACGATGAATTGTCAGTGTAAGACTCTTTGAAAAATGCTATTATTTAACTCGAAAGACAGAGAGCAAGGTGTAAATATAGGCATTATCCAGCATTTATGTAGCGTGAGAATTCACTTTCAGTTCTTCTTATTGAATAGGTCATCCTTGACAGCAGGAAAGGAAAGCAAGCAAGCAAGGAGAACTTGAAAAAAAGTGGATTTAAAGCACCTCAGTGTAAAACGTTAGCCAGTCAAAAAGACATAGTCAGGATTTCTCTGGCCCTGGACAAAGCTATTACGAATGAGTACTCCTGGATCTGTGTATTTCCGTCCACTAACCCTTCACTATTCAGTAATTATGAGACATATAAAGTTGAAAAAAACCCTGTGTTTACAACAGATATCACCTGTGGCTATAGCACAAAAGCTGTCTGTCTGAAAGATTGGAAGCAAGTTTTGGAGCAAACGTTGGCTGCATTTTTTAATCTTTGTGATGAAATGGTTACTTTATTTAAAAATTGCATTACGGGCAGGCCAATAGGTCTGTGTATTTAAGGTTCCCTGACACTTCATATTACCAGGACCTATTTTCAGACACTCGTATCTTTGACAAACATGAACTGTTTGCACTGAAATATGTCATGCCAGGTGCCTACCTCAGAATTAATTCTATGAGGAAATTTCGTCAAGGAAAGTTTAATTTTTTTTCAAAAATAAGGCAAGGAAAAAATACTGTGTTTTATTCCTACTGAAAGCATGGACAATTTTTTTTGAACTCTTCAATAGGAACACATCCATCTTGCAGAAGAATTACTTAAAGTTTGTTGGGAGGTCTTGCCTATTTATCACTGTCTTGCTATCATCTACGTTAAAGTGGCTATGGTGCCCTTTTAAAGTCACAATTTGGGATGGACTTGCAAAAAAGCAACCACCACAAACATCCCTGTAGAGCATGCTCCCACTGAGAGCTGCCATTGGCTAAGAAATAATATCCTGAAATGTTAGTCCTATATTGATTCTGAGTGGAGCAGGACAGCAAAAGTCTTTTTCCTACCTAGTTCTGACACCATATACTGAGATCCGGCAAGACAGTAGAAGAAGTAAAGGCTGAAAACAAGCATGGAAAATTGGACTTGATTTAATTCCGGTATTTCTTAATATCTGGAGGTTGTCTTTGTGCTATTAACAGCTTTCTTTAAATACATTTAAGTGAAGATGTTGTACAGTATCTATCCATCCATCCATCCATCCACATGAAGTATCTTCTGTTTCTAGCCAGTTTCTAGCCTATTTCCCTGTACTTGTGCTGCAATATAATGTTAGTTTGATATTAATGAAATCTTTTGTTCTTCTACTGAGCCTACATAGTGTGCACATTAGGGACAAGATGACTTCTCTGCAGGGTTTTCCCAAATCCTTTTGCTGAGACAATAACACTGGGAAAGCAACAGCAGATGGGGTCAGATCAGATGGATGCAGATGCACTGGAGCTCACACTAAAATGGACTTTGCACCACTCACCAGGCCTTGTGATGTAACATGATAAAAAACTTTTCTGTTATCATGTCTTGCTCCTGCAATTGTTCCTCAATCTGCTTCTGCAGTGGTGTTGTGACATGACAAACACAGTACCTGTGCCCACAGCCTCCCCTCCATGGCCTTCTGCAAAGTCTGAGTAGAAAAAGGCATCTTAAGTCTGTCAATCACACCTTCAGATCAAAACAGACTTCTGTGCAAAAAAGATTTTCTGAATTTTTTCACATTTGGTCTTTTCTAACAAAAGATTGGCTAAATATCAGTGTAAAATACCACAGGTATGATTGATCCCATCTTACAGTGGAAGAATAGGTTCATTCATCTTTCAGGAGCTCTTCAAGCCCTATTTCATGTGATTTTCAGGTCCGGTGATTCTCTTGAATGGTATTCGCATTGAACTTATGTGCTGCTTGGTGCTGTAGGACCATGGCTTTCAAGAACAGATGAGACCTCTTGCATGGAGTTAGGTCAAAATGAAGACATGTACAGATGTCTGTACCTACGCTATTTGCTTCAGCTCTCATTATAACTGATAGAGTCCTGGATATGGATCCAGGGGACTAAATATAAGGGCCTAGTGCCATTTTAGATATGCTAAAGTATTCAGTGACTTGTTTTGCAGTCCAGTGGATGTACAGGTGTCACCTTGCTGTTGCAATTTTGAAAGTGCAGTTTTAACTGGTTTAATTCTGCTGTGGTAATAGAGTAATAGCCAGTCTAGCCCATTCAGGAGAGGACTTTATCCTCATGCTTTTAACTTACAAATATTTTGTTCCGAAGAGGAAATATTTTACTCAGGAAAGAAATTATTTTCTTAATAAAGACAATTAAGAGATTATCCTTACTCTGTGACCATAAATTTTTTAGTTAAGTTTATGGAGGATTTCTCTTGGGAAATTTTTCATTGTAGGGCTAAAGTGCTTTGAAATCTTTCTGTTTGACTTTTCTGTCACTTTCATCTTTCTATTAAGCAGTATTAACGGAATGATTACTTTGTTCTTTCTTTTTCTGGAAAACAGGACAAGAAACTTTCTATTCCCTTCCTTCTAAAATTTAAATAGCCTGAAATAAATAAGAAGCACAGTGTCACTGCAGATTGGCCTTTTCAAGTTTAAATGTCCCAATTAAAACCTAGTGCTTGCTTCAAAGCATCTGGTGAGTTTACGAGAATTCATATATTCTAGAGATATGACAATTCATATGTACGTATTTTATTGCACTGTGCTGGTGAAATACAATGTAGACAGAAATATGGTCCCTTTGGCTCAGCATACTTGACACAAGAGAAAAATAGGGCCACAAAATTTTGAACAGGTTTGGAAATTTATCGGTCTTGTGGAAGGTAGTCCTAAGAGGAAGACAGACATCCTGTGAGGTGATTTAGATTCAAATTTTTAAATACACATAGATATTGGTCTGCTTTGTGGGGTAGGTGAAGCTGAATGCTAATTCCTGGTGTCTAAACTGCCATAAGCATTTTGACTTGGAGGCATGAAAAGAGATCATTCGGTTGTTAGAACTAGTGTTTAGAGGTGGGACATGTGGACTGGTGCCTCGCTAGAATGAGGACAGTGGTGAACTTGGTCCTCTGCTTGTTGTTCTGGGTTCATGGTTAAAGATTGGTTCTACTCCTTTCTCTTCCAGTCATGTTCAAGTGTTGGGGCTGTGACCTTTGATGAACTTAAACTTGTCTCTGTTGTGCAAGTACCCAGGTTGAGCTTTTCACGGAATGTGAGAAAATTCCTAAACCTTTGGTCCTTTCAGAGCCTGCCAGGCTGTTGGCAGGAAAACATCTCTGAGAATACACGGCAGGAGAAAGTCAGGACCACCACCAAACAGTGCATGTGGCCTCTCAGCGGCTTAGGTCTGGGGAGGCTGTGGCAGCCCTCTGCGTTGGGTGGGCACAGTCTATTCACATTTTGTCATGGGCACCTAAGCATTTCCATGCATTTCACCCCAGGTTACTCACTCCTCAGGGAGGAGATTTACTGGCCACAATTAAACTCTCGAGATTCGGCACTTGGCAACTTTCAAGGAGACTGAGGAGACACACTGTGAATTTTAGGCAATCCCTAAATGGTCACTGAAGTGTGGGCAGCCTTGGTTGTGGGATCCAAGTGCCTCAGGTGTGGGTACCACCTTCTGTCTTAGTCCCATTTAACATGGTCTGGAGCCTGTTCTGTCTATGACTTCAAACAAGCAAATTCACTTTCCTTCATCTCTTTCTCTCCAGTCCTTTTCTCTCCCTCATAATAGCTTTTTTGAGACAGAGTCAGCTTGTCACTATGTGCTACACGTGCTCTTGCGAGATGTGGAAAAGAAGGTAGGGACTCATTTGGTGCTATAGGAATGCTTGTATAACAAGGGAATCCCAGTCCCTCATGGCTGCATAGGTATTTCTGAATTACCATGTTTAATGCAAGATGCTTTAGTATTAGGATTTGATAGAAAACTCTGACTGCTGTAGCACACTTGGGAAATGACAGAATGCTTTGGGATTGTTGTAGTCAATCTCTGTAGCCTCATAAGTATCCATTTGCTCTAAAATTCATGGAAGCTGTGCTGCATATCCAAAAATGTATTTCTTTTTCTGCACTTGATTCTGCCATGATTCAAGGCTCTAAAACATAATGCATTATAATTAGTCATTCCCGCAACTCCAAACTGTAAAAAAATTCCTTCTTTAAAAAATATTATTGCACTATCTTTGTAATAGACTTAGAGAACTTAGAAAGAATGATGAATTAGTAAAAATGCTCCTATTGGTACATTTTTATGCCTACCCAGCTGACAAAAAGATTGCATTATAAAAACCCAAACAAACACCAAAGTAAATTTTACTAAGTCAAATAAAGCTATTCAGACTTATTACAGCTTAAGAACCGACAAACAAACCAGCCGAAAAATAAAAAGTTCTACACTATAATGAATGGCAAGGTAGAAGCTATTACCTATATCTTGTTTAAAAATCAGCATGCTGTTAGGAAACTATACAACATTTTTCTACAGCTTACTACTTCCTAATTTTAAAATTTTTTTAATGAACATGGGAATTGCAGTTGTTTCCTGGAGAACTTTGATCAGGAATTGTAGTACTGAGACATATAGCTGACTTATTGGCTTGAAAACCAGAATGCAGAAGAGGAAAAGGAAAGCAAAAAGAAATCAAATCAATAGGCGCTAAATAACCCCAGCTGAAAAGAAAGTGCATGTCACAGATGTATTTAAGCACGGCATGTCCAGGAGTTGTAAGAATTAGCATAACTCAGCTGCCATGGAAATCAGCAAGAGTTTAATCATAGAGTTCAATGGGTGATGACTCAGAAAAATGCTGAGTGCTTTTGAAAAATCTCACTCCAGTAATTTGAATTTTCTTTTTTTTTCTATGACTTGCTAGTATTAAGAGAATGGGAAAAGAATAAAAGACTCTACTCATTTTGTCAGCTCTAGCAGAATGATAAATCTAGTTGCGCAGTGATCTAGATGTACCATTAGGGAGTTGGAATTTGCTGACTGAAAACACCAAATATTTGAGGTGTTACAGATATGAGCTGTATGAATCACAGGCATTTTTGATGTGGTGAGTGAACTGCTTTGACGCTTTTTGAAACACACTGTCATTTTTATTTCATTCAAAATGACATGGATGTATCAACCCTAAATTGTAAATAGTTTAGGTTGTCCTGGAGCTGCACTTTCAATGCATAAATGACTTGTCCCTCCCAAAACCTCACCATTTGCAGCTTGCACTAAGAACTGGAAGCAGCAGGCTGCTCCATAGCTCATGTTAGCTAAATGGAAACCAAATGGTAAATCACTGACTTTTGTCTTCTCATCAACTGTGACTGACAGAGATGGCAAAGCTGACAGTGAATGCTGACAGAATAAGTCAGCACATGGCAGGTTTTGAACTGAGTGTATGAGGGAAGGAGTGAACCGAACTGAGAGAACAGAATCTTTTTTCAGTCTTTTTACTATGAAGCTGCATCTAGTCAAAGCCAAAAAAAAAGCCTAATTTTTTTCTGCTCTCTGAAAAAGAAGTATCACAATCTTTAATGCAAAATTTGTTATAATATTATTACATTTCATAGAACAATTTCAAGCAAAGGGAAAAGAAAGCCAATTCTTTGTAAAACATTGATTTAAAATACGAAAGAATATGTGGAGGCAGAAGGAAGAACATGACTTGTCTTTAATTACTGAAACAACTCTAAATAGTGTAGCCAATAAACCAGAATAAAATAGAAGAGATGTGTTTGGATAATGTAAGACAAGACTGATCTGTATAGTCGGTCAGCAGACCAAGCAAAAGTGATACTGACATTAAGATTTTCTATTTGAGGTAGCATTTCCGTCTCTAATGCTTTCCTATTTTTTATTTCTGTTCACAAGTAAAGAGATTTAATTCAGAAAACTTGTGTATATTTTTCAAAGTAGGTAAATAAAATTAATAACTTGTAACACACTCCTACGTGAAGAGATTCTGGCATTTGGATTGGGAATGCAATCTCTGTCATCCCATTTACGCATTCCAGCACAAAAGAAAATTGCTCTTTCAGTCTCTTTTGTTTCTTTTCATCTCCAAAAACTTGGACCTAGTATAATCCTTTCAACAAATGTTTCTTTTTCTTTTTCTTCTTGTTCTTTAAAGTTTCTCTGCTTTGCAATGCATTTTTTTTGTTCTAGTGGAAAGAGAACATGAGTGTTTTTGACCTTCCACTTAACTTTGATAAATGTAGAAGGCACCAGATATGATCTACTATACCAGCTTCTGAACTATACATGTTGCAGAGGTAACTAAGTAGCCTCCAGAAAGGATGTGAAGCTAGCATCCTTCAAACCTTAGACAGAGTATCTGTTACAGGATAAGTAAGTACTCTCACCTTGCTTTCAGAGTCCCTGGTATCTTGTTCTGCCCTGTGTGTCTCAGATAAGAAAAAGACAAGACTTCACATTTTGAGAAGTTTGTTCAACACCTTAAAAAGAAGGGAAAAAAACCCTTTTGATTTTAGCTAGTGATGCAGACTTTCACTTCTTTTTGCAAAGAAAGGACTTGGTGTCAACTTCTACTTTAGAGGTTTGTTTGTAACAAAAGCTTGGGTAACTTCATATCTTTTATTTTTTTAGTGACAGTTTAAAAAGAAATTCCTAGAAGCAGATTTCCATTCTTTCTCCTTAGGGTACGTCAAACGCAGCAGGTGGCAATAAGGGTACGTCAAACGCAGCAGGTGGCAATATAACCTTCACCAGATAACACAATGATTCTCAGCCATGTCACATGGAAGAACAATTTCTGAGGGGAAAAATGAAGTTAACTTACGAAAATACCCTTTTCTGATACATGAGCAGAAAAAAGAACATCCAGAAAACTGAAGTCTTCATTTACACAAATACTTTAAGTCATTTATTCCATGCATCTATCTTAGAAACATAATTGCTCTAGGTTCCTACTGTAGTCAGTGGATGAAGGAATGCTTCATCAGATGGCCTTTTGTGTTCAGATCTTGTGTTTCTCTTCATCCATTGATATGAAGATCTCAATACCAACAAGGTCTCCAGGAAACACCTCCAGATGAACATCTGAGAGTGTAGAGTGATTCTTCATCTATTACTACTTCCTTTTCCACCTTTGCTGACAACCACATCTTTCATGAAGGAACATCTGACTTGAGCCAAGCAAAGGCTTGTGTGACCTTTGTATTTATTACGGGTGTCATTAAGCAACTCCTGACTGTTAGCGAAAGCTTTCTGGTCTGCCTCTCACCTCGTCCTTATGTTGTTCTCATTCTAAATGCCCATTATTCTTTTCCCAGCTTTTTTTTTCCACTTGTTCTTCATACTCTGCCTCATCCAACATAATCTCAATCCTTCTTTTCACGTCATCTCTTCTTACACTTGTCACATCCTCACTGCATTTAAAGCACATGTTGCAATTGTATATTTAATAAACACAAGTAATAGCTAAAAAAATGAAATAAACTGAATTTCAATAAATAAATTTGAATTCCCGACATCAATGCCCTGTAGCTTACTTATGATTTGAAATCCCTGCTTCTGCCAGTTTTGTTTGCATGATAATTCTTTCCTGTGTGTGGCTTGTACATGTGGGCTATGAAATAAATCAGGCATGGAGAAGCTCTTGCACATTTGTGTAACTGGGGCTTGAAGCCTGGCTGCTGTTGACTGTCACACTTGCAATAATCCTTACAACATTTTCTTCTAGCAACAGGGACCCCAGGTTTCTAGGACACTTGCAAAGAGGTCAGCACATATTATTTAAGGGGTGGTAACAGCTCCTATATACACTCTTATGTAATGGCAATAATTTAGTGTAACCCCTTTTTGTAATAGCCTATGCAAAGTCCAGTGTCAGATTTGGTGCAGGTAGCAAGTATTCAGACAAACAATTGCACAGCAATGTTGACACATGGCAGCTTGTAAAACTGTTGTATCTTCATTCTGTGCAACTCGTCTGAAAACATGGTCCAGTTTACTTTTGCTGTTTTGCTAAAACTGCTACTAGGTAAGGAATTAAATAGTCAATAGTCTATATAGGGAATTTAGAATCATAAAAATCATAGAATCATAGAACTTTATGGCTTGGAAGGGACCTCTAAACGTCCATCCCCCTGCAATGAGCAGGGCCGTCTTCAACTAGATCAAGAAAATTCAACTAGATTTAGAAGCTTGAGTTTGATTACTGAACAGGCATTTCTTAGGTAACCTTGTGTAAATTGCAAATAAATTGACTCATGGTTCTGGTTTTTATTGCTAGACCTACTATGGGGGTAAACTCTATGAATAGCTATGAAATACTAGGCTTCTGTAACAAGGAAGACCATATGAATACTCTAAAAAAGAAATGAAGTTGCAGAACATGGTGTTCTCGTTTGCATGGTGTCCATTTTGTATTACCTCAAAATATTCCCTAGATTTGGGAGGGAACCCTGGCTATCCACATCACACCACCCCATACAAATAAATGCTCAATTAAAGAGTATCAAGTCCTACCTTATTTTTCTTGCAACATCACTTTTGCATAAACATTTAGGAGTATAACTTTAATATCACTCTAATAGGAGGCAAATAATGTGCCCTTTCCATTCAACAGAAGATTAACCCCGAAAAATGTAATTTACCACTCATTGTTTTTGCCTTTTAAGTTAATGGAGCTTTTCAATTAATAACAGTAAAGTAGGCTTTTACACAGTGTATTAATTTTATACAGGCAACATCCTCACCTTTTTGTCCAGTCCAGTGTCATAATATTCTGATTCTTTTCTAACTCAGGGATGTTATTAGAAAGAACGGATAGTGTGGCTGTTGCTCATATTGCTCTGTAACTACAGGCAGCCACAGAACATTGTCATAAAATGGCTAATGGATTTGCAAGTGCTTTCTGGAGCAGAAAATACCAGTGCAAATTGCAAATCTGTGTGTGTATTTCCCAAGTGTCTTTGAACTTACCATTAGTAGATACAGCACATTTACTAGAGACAAGAGGACTTCAACAGACATTGGTTGTTTCCACTGTCCCCATGGCTCCCAGTTTAGCCTATTTCTAGTTCAGTGCAGCATGATCTCCCCAGCAGTCTTATTTCATGTACCAGAGTTACAGAGCAAAAGGGATCACACTACCAAGAAAAGATGCATCCCTTCCCACTAATTCCTGACACGAAATGATGCAAAGGAGGGACATTCAGTTCCCCTGTTCTGTTCCACCCACCGCCATTGAGGCAGTCTCTTCTCCTGCCTTTGGCTTTCAAGTCATGCAATAAAAAATGGTCGCTGCGCAATACCATGAAACCTTTTCTGTGTTTTGAATACAGATGGCTCCCAAAGGGAATGTCAGTCAGTGAGTCCTCCCACTGAAGAAATATTTAATTCTGTAACCCAGCATAATCACCAGCAGATGTTATTGAGCCATACAAACCACACTACGAGAACAGACCTCACATATATTGAGTGGAGTGTCTCTCTGTCTTTACCTTGACCCATGGATTTTCTCACTCTCATTCTTCCTATTCCCTCCCACTGCTGCTGAGGTGGAGGAGTGAGAGAGTGGCTGGATGGGTGCTTGGCTGCTGGCTGGGGCCGACCCACCTATGCACCCTGCTTTTGGTGCAAAACACACTGGGAAACTCTAGCAATATATATTGCATGTCTAGTTAATGTTAGTTGTAATACTTTCCACAACTTGGGAACAATGTAGCAAAGGCTTGATTAAGTTGTCCACATATAAGGGTCAAATGTCTTCTGAGAAGCCATAAGGTACCCGAGACATCTGCAGAGGTTTCAGGATAAAGGAGAGCACTTTAGGCCCTATGGTATGACAGTTGAAGGACCAATAAGATACCCTAGGACGTTTCAAATGCTACTAGATGCTTTTCAATGTGCACTTGAATTAACTATTGACAGTCTATACACAGGAGTTTTAGAACTGGATAGAGGTTAATGCAAAGTAGTGACGCTACTCCCATGGGACTATATGAAAATACTCTAAGGATTTTTCTCTTTTTAAAAAAAAATACATTACTGGAGAGTCAGGCCTTTGAATGTTTTAGTAAGCAGAGGTACCAAACCTAACAGCAAATCAATAAAAACAGAATCTAACTCATATCTGAAAGGATTCACACTGACACTGTTGCTGTAGCAACTTTGCTGTTGACAAGCAAACACTTCAAAGAATTCCTTTGAATTCAAACCAGTGTCTGATGCTGCTGAGAAGTGTACAATGAAAAGATCCCATTAAATTTCTCTTGGAGGAAACACTCAAGTGCTCAGATGCATCTCAATCATGAGCACACGGTCCATAACCAGGTACATTACTGACCTTTCCCGTACCAGGGGAGATTTAAGGCATGTGACAATCCATGACTACTTTCAAAGAATTTTGTTCAAAAAAAAGTGTGAAATGGGAGCATTAACTCCTGCAATGCATTAGGGCTATTATCGCTTTATCTTGCAGTGGCCAAACATAGAACGCGAATCCCTACTGTTGCTAATCAAATAGCTCCACTCTATGATCTGTTAAAATAATTTGTTTTCTACCTGGTTTTCGTGTATATCAACAAGCTCAGAGATTCTTTTTTCTTTTGCTTCCTTTAGATGTAAAAGTTTTCTGCAAAAATCAATTTTGCTGTTGAATGAATGATGTGGTGGCACTTCTGCAGACACGATATCAGAAATCTGTGATAGTGTTCTTCAAGAATGGCTCTTTTTCGTGTGACACATCTGTGAGGCATAGTAATTAGCTTGCAGCAAGACCAGGTTTTCCGATTCGCAGAGCCCTTCCTTTCTACAGAAAAGCCCTTCCTTTCTACAGCCCATCCTTTCTACTACAGAAGATATGGTAGTTTCTTTTAATTTTACTTTCCTCCAGGGAAAAGTAATTCATGACACTTTTAAAATAAAATTATAGATAATTTCTTCCTGATTTTTTTTGGGGAAAACTTATAGTGTGTGCAGACTTAGGAAAACTACTCACGCTTACTTAGAACAGCACAGGAATAACATTATGGCTCTTAAACCTATGACATAGTCCTTCTTTGCCCTTGTTCATGTACATTAAAGATCTGGAAAAACATTATTTATGGACATTGAAGATTCAGTACATGAAAGCACATGCAAGATAAAATATATCCTTTCATAATGATGTACCCATGATTCTCATTAAAGATTCAGAGTAGTACCACGCTGTCAAGACAGGATATGGTAGTATACAACTTACACTAAAATTAGTATAGGTCAAAAAATTTATGCTAAAGTCGTATTGATAACTCCTCTAGAATGAACACATGAAGTATTTTCAACTGTGGGGCAGAATACTCAGTCAACTTTGGTAAGAGCTGGCCTGTTGCCAGAACACTCCTGGGATGTAGATAGGTGTCTTGAAAGTACATGAGCTGTGCAATTTCTTCTAGACATGATCCTTCATTTGAAAGGATTTTGCAGTTTCATAAGCAAATAATATTATTGAATACAAGGACTGTAAAATCAGCTCCATGTAGTTCCAGGAGGACTCTTGCTAAGTATTTTCTTTTGAAAGACAGTGGGCTTTATGTCATACAAGTAGTCTGGGTTCAGTCATCGCTGGTGTAATATTTTGAATTTTTGCAAAAATATTTTCCCTGTCTTCTTCAGGTTCTGTGAATGTCTTAGACTAGCAAAGAAGTCAGCATGGCTCAAACTTTAATATCTGTTCAGCCAGCTTTTGAACAACAAAAACTTCAACTTATTGAACAATTCTGGTGTTAGGTAGAAGCACATCTCTTCTCACCACAGATAACAGAATTTAGAATAAAATACCTACACATTCTTTTTATACAGGAATTTAATTATCAATAGATGTTCAGGTTCAGTATCAAAGTCCTTTGTTATCTTAGGCCTGTTTCTCCTGATTCCTGTTCTGATCTCACTTTCTCAAAGTAGCTAGTATGAACACTCGTCTCTTAAAATACTCAAACAGAGATGAAATATTCCATATATAAGAGGACATTTCTAATAGCCATACAACACAGCTAGCAGAAGTTAAAATGCTGAAGTAATGATCAGGGTTAGAAACAGGTTCAAAGTCATGCAACTGGCTCCATACATCATCTGGTGTAAACTGGGAATTCTCCTGCTGACACTAAGAAAACTACACTGATTTATACTAGCTAAGCATTATGGGGCAATGGACTGTTTAGAGCATTTTATCTACAGCGCTTAGTTGTCAAATAAACAGGTGAAACTTCACTTACTTAAATAAAGTCTTCCTTGATTTATGCTGGTGCAGTGACAGTAGAATTTCATTCATGTTCCACTCCATGTTGCACGCAGTGGCATTTGCTAGGCTATGTAATGACAGCCACATTTAAAGAGAGGAAAAGTTTCATTGCTCTCAATGAAATTGCCCTTAGCAAAAAGCTACTTTATTTTTTTATAAGAAACAGTAATGACTTACTCATCTCTGTGAAGTTTTAAATTCTGCAAAGCTCTCCGCTATACACCACATTGTGCCAGTTTAGGACTTCAAGCCTGTGATCATCTCTGTATTTCTTTTTAGTAAAATTCAGAGCAATTGTACACTGGTCAGATGAAGTGAATCATTATTTTGTCAAATCACAGAGACCATCTGCACTGAGCTGATTCTGTTTCAAAAATCACTCCATGGGCTGGCTGTCCCCAAAAGCCTTTAACCAAGCAAAGCATTTCGTGTTGCTCATGGGAAATTAGATTCTTGTAATCAGGGTGAGCTGCTCTTTGTGGTACAAGCCTTTTTCAACAAACACTGTCTGCTGCTTGATTGCTTTAAAGAAAATGGTTTTCTCTTTCCCTGTCATAAATTTAACTCCACACAAGTGTAACTTACAGGTAAATATATAAATGCAAAATAAAATATCCTGGGGGCAAGCAACATGGGATAAGCAACCCTTTATAAAAAAGACAAACAGGCCAAAGATTTGACCTTTATATCAAGCTGAATTGAATATGTTCTACATCTGTCCTTAATATCAATCTTCTCCCATGTGTCTGTCCAGACGCAGTTCTGTAGCATCTTTCCTGGATGGGTGAACAGACTTTCATCAGTGAGATGTCAGTCCAAAGCCTGTGACCCAGAAGGTAATTTATCAAGTTTCGTTCTGAGGTTGAAGTCTTGAAAGATATTGATGGGACTTACGGCCTGTGACAAGTCAAGTATTTTCCAAACGGTGAGTTCTTGGCAAATGCGTGTACAAGATTTTCTTCTATGGAAAGGAAATAGCTGTTTAGGTGAGTGTTCATCTGTTGTCTTAGTCTGTTTCTGCTCATTTTCCTTTGTGAAATGGATGTTTTCAGTAGACGTATCATTGACTGATACGATTCTCTTTCACTGAGTTAAAAAAGTGAAAATAAGCTCCTGCTCTCCTTAATGCCCCTGGGTAGGTTTAAGAACCACAATGCGCTCGCAAACCCACACTCAGGTATTACCAAATCAGCTTTACCAGTTCATGTTACAGTGAACCGTTGCAGGAAGAAAACATTAACAGTGTATTTTATTTTTCTTAATGATAAAAAAAATACTGATACAGTAGCAAGTAAGAAATCCACATGCTTAATTAGAAGTATGTATCTTTTGCAGCATATCTGTCCACAAGCTTCTACGTATATTATTAATATTGACTGGGCGTGATGTGTAGCAGAATACCATGCTGGCTGCAGAAAGTCCAAATTGGTAAAATACTAAAACTTTTTTATTTCTTCACTATCTAATAAAAATTCCTAAAAATAACTTTCAGCATGTTTTCTAATCCTATTCATGGAAATACACAACTTATATTCTCATTATTTCATTGCATGCCATCATTCAAGGGTAATAAACAATCATAGAAAACCTCTTTTTTAATACATCTACTACATCTATAGCTCTGACCACTCAAAAGCTCTCTTCACCTGCGTAAAATATCTGAATCCTTTCACCGCTCCCTCTAAACCTGGCTCTATTGTATGTGAGCACTGCCACATGCAGCATAATGGTTAGCCTTCTAATTTGCTAATTTCAAGAGCCTATGTCCAGCACTATAGACATATTTAGCTTCTACAGAAGAAATAAAAAATGAAACTTGTGATAAATTAGATTCGCTACATCTCCTCTACTACTGGTAAATACCCCAGAAAACTTCTGACTCACAGATCAGGTCCTTGGCTAGTCTCTATGAGGGCCATATCCATATTACACACCTTTTAGCCCTGGAAAATTGATATAGCATGGTTTTGTCTATGTTGTTTTTGTCTATGTTGTTTGCATATAGTAGTCCCTGAAATAAATGATCCCCATAACTGTATTTGCCTTTTGTTTTAGCCACACCTAGCTGGTTCTCTCCAGGAAAAAGCCCCATGGCTGAAGTGAAGTACATGCAGTTTGGATGACTTGAGTGTCACGACCTGGAAATATATTGGTAGGCTATTTATTTTACAGCATATACATCTAGACAAATCAGAGCAAGGAATGACGGTAAACACAGGGAAATTACATCTCATGTGTGTTCCTCAACCTCTCCCTACATAGTGTCAAAACTATCAGCATCTTGAATTTAGTTAAATAAAGATCATTAGCAAAGTAAAAATGGAAGTAAAATTCTTAGCAAAACGCAAACCCTGATCAGCCTGTGCAAACCAAAATCTGGACATTGGCAGAGAAAGGCACATTGGAAACAAAAGAAGTTATTTAATTCCATCAGAAAGCAGACCAGTGGAATCACTAAGGCTGGGTTACATGGTCATATTAATTTGACTGAAATTTGTACGCTTAATGGGAAAGTCTTGCCTTCCGCACATTCTGGACACTCCTTTTCTATCCATCTGTTGTCTTTGAGCCATATGATGAACCAATCTAATAAAATGAATCTGGTAGAAATAATTTCTTTTCATCTCTTCTTCTTTTCATTTTCAGCCAGGTTAGCCTCTGCAGCAATTTAAACAGTAGTGCTGTTCCTCAAGAAGGTGTGGAAACAAGTAGTTGGAGGCAAAAGAAAAGCTATGAGCAGATAGATACAGTGGCTGTACAGATTTCCTTTGACTTAAAGTCACAACATTAGAAAGACAGACCAGGAAAAAAAGGGAAAAGTGAGAAGAAAGACTGAAATCTAACTGGAACAGAAGAGGAGATATTAAAAGGCAGGAGAGAGACAAGAAAAAATCAGTTTTAGAATTAAAAATTAACTGGTTTTAATTTATGATTTAGGCTAACAGTATCATCTTTTTACTGGAATACTGGTTAAGATGCTCTATCACATATAAGAAAAGCATTGACAAAGCCTTATAAAGACAGGCGGGATGACTGAGTTAAACTATTTCCAGACATTTAAAAATCCTTTCTGTATTTCAACTAGCTGAGTTCTTCCACACACCCCCTGGAAAAGTGGCAAGTGTCTCAACAGTGGAGCATAACTTGTTTAAGTCAGGTGTCCACAGCTGGTGGCACGAGTGACCCTGTGAGATGACTGCCTCTCTCCAGTAACTACAAAAAAAACCCAGAAAATGAGCTTATCATAAAGCCAGCTTTCCATGTAGGTCAGGTAAGGAGATAAATTGCATCCAGAAGTCAATGACTCTAGTTATGAGCAAAGGTAGCAAATGATCAGAGGGCTGGAACACCTCTCCTATGAGGAAAGGCTGGGAGAGCTGGGGCTATTTAGCCTGGAGAAGAGAAGGCTCCAGGGAGACTTTATTGCGGCCTTCCAGTACCTGAAGACGCCTACAAGTAAGCTGGAGAGAGACTTTTGACAAGGGCATGGAGTGATAGGACAAGGGGTAATGGCTTCAACCTGAAAGAGGGGAGGTTTGGATAAAAGAAAGAAATTCTGTACTATGAGGGTGGTGAGGCCCTGGACCAGGTTGCTCAGAGAGGTTGTGCCTACGCCCTCCCTGACAGTGTTCAAGGCCAGGTTGGACGGGTCTTTGAGCAACCTGGTCTAGTGGAAGGTGTCCCTGCCCATGGCAAAGGAGTTGGAACCAGATGATCTTTAAGCTCCCTTCCAACCCAAATGTTTCTATAATTCTGTCATTCTATGATTCTATGTGTGGCCACATTTTGTAATCCTGAGGGTCAAGGGATATTGTCACCGTCCTAAGGGAAGAGGGGAAAGGGAAAACTGCTCTGGATGTGGGAAGAACAGCCCAGCAAGACATCTAATAAGTAAATGTCTCCTTTTGCCTAGCCATGTAAAATTCAGTTTGCTCACACATGACCAGCAAGTATTTATTATCTTGTCCTTCAAATAAATAAATAAAAAGCTGCTAGGTCAGCTTTTTGTTCTGTATAGCATGAGCTTTTGTGGTTCATTAGTGCTCATTAGGCTGAGTTTTTCCTCTGAATATTGTAACTGGGAATCATGCAGCAATACGGGAAACAGTCCTGAGGTAACACTAACTTACCTCCTAGCAAGCTACACAAACTTTAAGACATTTACATTCCTTTAGTCAGTGAAAATGCACGTTAGTAGGAGAAGGTTCCGGTTCATTCTGCAAGGGCCCCAGGACCTTTGAACTTCAGGGACAGAAAGCAATATATGGAGCAGCTCCATTTGCTAAGTTTAATGCCAGTTAAAAAACAAGGTAGGCATTCAAATTCACTTGTAGGCCAACGCACTCCAGAGGTACCAGAAGGCAAGGTTACTACTCTTACCTGCTTGACTTCACATATCTGCTGATCGGCAGTTCTGGGCATGGACCTCTAATCACATGGATAAATCAACCAGTTTGACGGAGACAAATGATAATAACTGTTTAACTTCACCCCACTACATCTGCTTAATATAAATTGGAGATTAACTCATACAAAGAGAGTGGTAAACTGAATCATCCTAGAAAGAGTTTAACACTCATTAAAGTGTAGGGGGAATTGTCTTTTTCAGTGTCACTGTTAGATTTGAAATGCTAAGTTTGTACACTGCCTTTGTCTTCACAGAAAAGGAGGCAGAGCTCAAACAGTACCTCTGCTATAGTGTGGACACAGTAAGCACTATAAAAGTGCTTGCAGCTAGGCTTGTATGAAAGGATATGTGATCAATAATGATACAAGAAACTCATAATATCGGCAAAAGCTTGTGTACAGAAGTCTTTAAACTTTGGTTAATATTTCTGTACAAATGACAGCAACTGTATTTTCATTTGATTTTCCCTGTAACAGACAGAAAGGAAAAAAAAATAAAAATAAGGTAAATCAATACTCACAAAAAGGAAATAAAAAATGAAAGATGAGAGGAAAAAGGTTACTAATTGATGATTTAACATAATGCCAAAAACTGGACTTCATTCAGTCCCTCTCATAATGAGCGGCATCTCCAGTTCCCTGTAGAAGAAATCTGGGTTCTGTTCTATGTGCTCTGCCAAAAGCAAACTAGGCTATAATCAAGCATAAGGTCAAGCATGAAGTACTAGATTAAAACTCAGAGGAACTCAGCACAATTACAGTGAAGGAAAACCAACTTTTTGAGCTATTGGTCTTTTTGACCCTATAACTTATAAAGTTTTAGGGTTGTATGTTTTGAAGCAAACTAATTCAGGAGATTGCATCATGACAGCTAGCACAGATCAAGCTAAATAGTGACAAGCCACTATGCCCTAGCCTCAGAAACTGGCAGTGACTTAGAGAACGTACTTTTTAACTACCATGGAAGCTGCAATCCTACCAGATCCTCAGCCCTTTTCAAGTGCTGCTTGATGCACTTTCAACTACAGTGACTTATTAAGAACCATCCAAATGACTACCCTGTTATTACAGTGTTAATATGTTTCTAACAATAATTATTTGTCGCATCTGTAATTTTGAGTCAATTACATACCAGACTGCCCATGTCAAATAATGTAATTTTCTCCAGTGCTGAAAACCTCCAGAGGAGCTGCACTTAGAATAGACTATCATATGCAAAGCATATGGTAGGTCTTAATAGGACTTAATTAAATGCTTGTTTAAATCAAAATGTTGCAAAAATATTTATTCTATTTTTAAGTATAATTAAAGTGCATTTGTAAAATTATGTTAATTGCTAGAGACAGGGGGACACCCCCTCCAAATCCATTAAATAAGCCTAAGAACACTGTGCATTTACCTTACTTAATGCGATAACATTTGCAAAGTATTTTGAAGCCCTGAAGGACTACATTTTCTTTCAGTCATTATTGATATTCCAATTGCTTTTTAAAAAATTTTTTTGTTCATTTAATGTTATTCCATTTTACAGGCAACATTTTTCACACATCAGGTAGATGTGGTGTCAGGCATGGGAATTACGAGCTCTATGAGATCTTATTTTCCCAAGACATCGTGGCCCAGGACCATGAAGAAAGAGTCTTCCAGTACTAGAGACATGAGTGGCAGAAGCATCGCTTGCTGGTATTGCAGTCAATTCATAGAAAAATTGTTGCTGATATCCAACTGTTGCCATCAGATCTTTAGTAAAAGTCTTCCTAAAATCTCTTTAAATAAAGGAATAGTATGATAGCTTCCACAGGGGTCATTGCATGCATCTAAGTTAGGTTTCTGGTGAGCCCACGCTTTGCAGGAGCCTCTCCCAGTTAATCTCATAGACTAAACAAGGAATATATCACTCAGCAATGAGAATTCTCCTGAGACTGGATACATAATGGGTCCTGTATTTTACCCATAGCACTGAGTTTTTCTTGAGATTTTTAAAAGCACTGGAAGATACGGAGTTCTTTGACTTTAAAGTGAACTAACTAACATTAATTAACCCCTGTGTAAGACAGAACAATTCAGACTTCATATGGGGTTGTAGTCAGAGTGTCTAACTCTTGCTGAACTCCATTGCTTTTATTCAGGTTACTCACAGCAGGAAGGTTATTCGAGCTTGACCCTGCTTGCAGAAAATCAATGAAAAGTCAGTCTCAGGGGTTAATAAGATCAAGAGTAGAGCTTGTATTTGAGGTTAAGGTCTAACAAGAAAGGTATTTTTATCTGGAGTGGTTTTACTTTTGGTTGGAGCTTTGTCCAGCAAACACAGTTAAAGGGTTCTGTTACGTAAAATGTAATTGAAAAATGTATATATAAAAATTATCTTTATTCCGAATTATGAAGTAAGATACTTGAGAATAACAAAGAGGAGGCAGTGGAGATGAATCCAGATAAGGTTTAGTTTCACAAACTCTTTCTTTTTTTTCCAATCTACTGCACTGTTTGAGAATAGAAGAGAAAAAACACAGAGGGAAAACCCACCCAAATTTTTGTTTTCATCAGAGGCTGAAATTCTTCCTTTTCACTGATTTTATGGAGCATAATGATTTGGTCTTCCCTCTTTGTCCTTATCTTCTGTCTTCCCCCT
>Ga0065711_1001671_pt1 | contig 56826 bp, 32 predicted proteins | sample Hoacrofraction12_FD_59098 | JGI IMG/M metagenome (GOLD analysis project Ga0065711, IMG submission 59098) | Hoatzin crop microbial communities from Cojedes, Venezuela - Epithelial fraction 12 v2 (version 2) | ecosystem: Host-associated > Birds > Digestive system > Esophagus > Crop | place...
AAAAAAAAAAAAAAAAAAAAGTTGCATATCCAGTTGCCATAACCATTTCAAATGCCTAAGCAGTTTTTCTCCACCCCAGTGAATATTTTTTGCACAAGCTAAACTGGAGTGCTTGAGAGAAAGAAGGAGTTGAACTAAGGGTGGAATTTCCCCCCATCCCCAGTCTCATCTGTGGGTTCAAGTCTTGGGTCCAAATCTCTGCCTCGCCAAAACCGTCAAACATTACAATCCTCGCACTCCAGATGAGTATCAAGGACTTGCTCGGAATCGGTCTCTTCCATCATGCAACAAAAACATCTCTGGAAGAGTGCAAGGCTGCCAGTTAAAAATAATAGTAAAAATAATGTTAAAAACTGCAATTCTCGATGGCATGACCTGACCTCATCAAACCAGCTATAAAAGCGTTCACTAATCCATTTCATTCTTCAGTTATCTAAAAGCAGCTCCTCATACAAAAACTTTTCTAAAATTTTATTTTGTTCATGTTTATTTATGAAAATAATTTTGAAAGTTGCAGGGAGGGCTCAATATCAGAATGTTCCTCACGTTCTCCACTACATTATCTCATGATCCTGTTTTACCTGCTGGTGTTAACATCACCCCTTGTCCTCCATGGCTACGTGCTGTCTGCGTGTTGCTACAGAGCCTTTGTTAAAGGTCAGAGTGAGATCCAAAGGCACAGTTATTAAACCAAAGAGAAAGACTGCCTAACTTCCATTACCTGAAGTTTTTCATTATTTACTACTCCTTTACAGGCAAAAGGGCAGAATTATTCATGATAATGGAGTACATTAGGCAAGTCATCTTTCAATTGGTTAAACTAATGTAAGCTTAATTCACTTTCTTGCAACAGTTTGCACAGAATTCTAGAAAACATTAACTGGGAATTCCCCATTTATGACTTCTAAAAAAGAAGCCTGCATTGTCTATCTTGCTGTCATTGTTCAGGAATGCTAGATTTGGTGTATTCCTATGAACAAGATAATTCCAGATTCTTATAACCAATCTCAAATCTGATTCTTATATACGATACACTTCTTGCTCACTCTGAAGATCATATGTCTTGTATGAAAATGAATTAATGTGTAACTTAAATATTTAAACCTAACATAGTATTGGTATATCACAATATTATTTTCAATATTATTATAACTTTTTAAAATAAATTTATACTTTATACGCTGTCCTCCCTGCAACAGCAGAAGAGGCTTTTCCCCTAAACTGCCTGTAAATATTTTGAAACTATTGAAAATGCAGCACAATGGAGAAATATGGATTTGATGGGTGGACTGTTCGGTGACTAAAGAATTGGTTGGAAGGTTGCAGCCAGAGGGCAGTAGTCAACAGCTCAATGTCCAAATGGACGCAGGTGACAAATGGTGTCCCTCAGGGGTCCGTACTGGCACTGGTGCTGTTTAACATTTTCATCAATGACTTAGTGAGATCAAGTGCACCCTCAGCAAGTTTGCAGACAACTCCAAGCTGAGTGGTGCAGTTGACATACCAAAGAGGTAGTGGAGGCCCCATCCCTGGAAACATTCAAGGCCAGGTTGGACGGGGCTCTGAGCAACCTGACCTAGTTGAAGATGTCCCTGCTCACTGCAGGGGGATTGGGCTAGACGACCTCTAAAGGTCCCTTCCAACCCAAAGCAGTCTATTATTCTATGATTCACTCTGTCTGAACTGTTTACATTATGCCCAAAGATGACCGATGAATAATACTGCTGTACACATATAGTTAAAAATTACTTACAAAGTCAGAAAATATTACATAAAAGCTCCTTGAGGACTCAGAGCTTCGCTCCTGTTCTAGCTGTTATGAAATGGTGTTTCTCTGGTACGGTTAACTTCTGTGTATGCACTTCTGACATCCGAGCGGTGTATCTACATGGATATACATGGTTTATTTTACAAAACTATTAAGCAGAATTTAATACAGCAGCTGGAATTTTAAACTGGTCTTTTTGAAAAGGAATACAATACATCAGAAGAAAGTAATTTACTATGTTATGTCTGGTATACAGAATATTAACTATTTACTCCAGATTTATCAGTTGAAACTTTCATTCTAATGTCAACAAATACCCTGCAATAGGACACATTAAAATATTGATAAAGTGACCTCCTACAACCTGGAAGATGGATAAAGGCTAAAAAAGGCAAATACACTTTCCAAAAAACCCACATTTCAGACAAAATCATCTTTTTGCATCTGTGGACCTTCTTATGTAAGAAATTGATAAAATCATACGTGCATTGAAGTATAATTTATACTTTCTGAGTGTATGAGTTTGGGGTTTTTTTTGTTTTGTTTCAGAGTTTTTTTTTTAAAAAAAACAAACCAAGGTTTTCCTCTTTGCATTCAAGTTTCACCTGAAGGCTGCAGAGGCTATTTTTTTCCAAGATAAAGTGGAAGCAAAGTAAATTGAATTTGCTGCACTTGAGGCTTTGTTCCATTCACAATAAGCGTGCATTTGGAGACAAGTTTGATCAGTACATCGGGACATGGTCAGATTCATCCTGGCGTGACAGAGCAATTGAAATTAGCAGATCTCTACTGATTTTGGGCCCTGGAATTCAGCCACAGGGAAGTTCTGTTGCCATAGAAGATGTTGCAATGGGAACAAAAGAATTTTTCCTGTTTACATGTAATTATTTCCAAGTTAAATAGTAAAGAAAGCAGGATAAATCTCTCCTGGAGATACAAAAGTACGCTACTTTTCACCTTCTCAGCTTCTCCAGTCTTCCACAATTGGTCCAGCTCTCCAATTATAATTCCTCAAAGAAAACAATGCTAGGGAGAAAAGTATTCTCGGCAGCAGTGAGTCTGTTAAAGTTAACGATGGCTGGGTCTTGACTTGGCTGGTTTGGTCACTGCTACATGAGCAGTGTGAAGATATGGAGACCAAGACAGGACCAGTCAGAACAAACAGCAAAGTCCTGCGTGACAGAGAAGGGCAGGCATTTAGAAGCACATCTTCTGCAACATGCATGACCTTTAAGGTGAATTTCCCCTTCTCCCAAAACATTAATGAGTGCCTCATTTCCCTGTATTCTACTGGGGGAACAGTCTCTCAATTTGAGCTATGAGACTTGCTTAATAAATTAATTACCACCATAGAGTGTTATCTATTAAAATGTCTATTAAAATCATCAGGTACATAACCCACACTCCAAGTCTTATGAGTTCACTATGTAGAAGAAATTGCTAGAGAAATGTTACTGCAGACAAGGACATATGCTTATTTACCTGGAAGAGGTTTTTGTTGCTATCTTGACCCCTCTTCCCTCTCCAAATCAACCCAAGCTTCAGAAAATTCTCTTGGAAAAACACCAAAAAAAAAAAAAATCATCATTCTTTATGTGGTCAATAAAGTCATTGTCAAGAACAAAGACACTAATGGAAATGGAACTCCTACAGAACAACACTCTCAGCTGAAAGCAAGCTCAAAAGAATAACACTGTGTTTGGGATTGAAATTTGACTTTTTAAGGTCTTTACAGAAGAGGAAGTATAAAAAAAAAATTGTGATGCCAGTAATGTTTTGGTTGTGAATATTTTCAACATTTCCCTTACAAATTGCAAGGTAAGTTGCTCTCAGTGCTTGCATGCCAGTGATAGCGCTAGAAAGAACAGCACAAAACAGCAAAACTGCTCCAGAGCTGAAGACCAGACTACTGGCCAATAAAGCCTCCAGGTACATTATCAAAAAATGGTGGCCAAATATTAATCCATGCGATACCTTGGTATGCGTGTGTTTTATTTTGAGGTCCTATTGCAGCCATTATCCCTTCTACTATGCAGTGCAGGTACTCCCCTGTCAAGATCAGATCCAGTCACGTGGAGACACAGTAATGGATTTCCCTGGTTACCAAGTGCAGATATGGATCTGTTTCATCACCCAGCAAACCATTTCTAAATCAGCTAGCTACAGCAAATCCTGGTGAAAGATAAAATACAGCATGTGTGGTGGTGGTGGTGGAAAGGTCTTTCACAACACAATTTTTCTGCCCCCTCAACAAAATTCAGTGCCTGCCTATCGTAACACCGGCATAAAAAGAATAAACCTTTCACAGTAGGTTTTGGACTATTTTTCACTTTGACAACACATCAGATACTTCCATGTCTCGCAGTTTTAAAACGTCAAGTGTTGTGGGATGCATAGGTTACAGTTCCACCAAAACTGCCAGCTCTGGAGAGGAATTAAAAAGCACTGGGTAAATAGATCAACACAGTAAGACAGAACTGGCAGCATTTTACAAACTGTCTGCCAAAATGACAACATCAGCCAGTGAGTCAGCTGTACGCCTCTATGTTCCCTGGCACACCAGAAAAAAACCCATTATCAGTGCTACTACATAGGGACCAATAATGATATTACTGATGCTGCCTTCATGCTCAAAGTCACAGCAGCAGTACCTGAAGCCTTATATTAGCTTCCCTGTGTTTTCTTACTTCACCCACTCCTGTGCAAGGCAGAGACAAAGAAAGCTGCAACACAGCTTATATATTCATCACAGCTAGTGCAATCTAATACAATAAAGTCAGTGCCACAGTGTCAGTTGTCACTTTCAAAGCATGAGATGAAATGATGCCATCTGTGAGAGAAAATAAAATGGGGAGGTGAGTCATAGCGTACTCTGATAAAATGGCACAGCCACTCTGGAGCTGGAGAGAAAACAATGGAGGGAGGGCAAGCAGAAAGCCACAGCACCAGTGATTGCCTCTTAACTCATAGACACAGTTTGTTTCAGTCTACAGAAGCGTCACTTGATAAACCTGCTATGCACACCTGCACTTTTATCACAGTTTTATTATATCTGCTACACACCTGCATTTTTATGACTGTTTGCCCGAAGGCCCCACAGTAGCAGGGTCAAGGATATATTTGGAAAATTAGAATATCACTAAGGAAATTCAAATTCATTTGAACAATCAATAGATCACTAATTAGAATTTAGTTAATTCCAAAATATACTATTTTATAATTAATAACTTACAAGCTTTCAGCATCTGAATTTCCTTTTAGGAAGTTCTCTGTCCAAAGTGAAAATTCCAGCATGACATCCATACTTGAGACAGGCATCCAAGGAAAAAAAAAAAAAGTATTTGAATTCTATTTATAATTCTGCTTTTATAACAGTTCTATTCTATAAAATTCTACGATAATTCTATGAATTAATAATATGAGTAATATAAGCTTAAAAATCCAGGTATTCGTTAGTTTTTAAAAGAGTCAAAGAAATGCATTTTTCCAGGAATGTAATTTTTTTTTTTTTTTTAAGTTATAAAGAAATGTTTTGTGATATACAACATCTGGTATAAAACATGCTTCATTACTATGGAGCAAAGTGGGTATTATCTCTATTAACCCACCTAAAACCATGCTGCCAAATCAGCTTCAGCTTGACCACAGATGCTGAACCGGCAAGGTGCTGATCTCCTCTTTTCTTACAACCAATACAAGGCTGCAAGTTTGACCTCCAATTACCAGGCATTCCAGGTCTTCGAAGCCAGTTTCTCACTGTTTTTCACTGCTGTGCACATCACTCTAAGAATGCCAAACGTATAGCTTTTTAAGGATACTATTGGTGTAGTAACAAACACAGAGCTCATTAGTTAGCTCCCTGTCACAGGTAACAGTAATTTGTATCATACTGCATTAGGCTGCTAAAGGAGACATCAGCAATCTATATTGTTACAGATGGTCATTTCTAAAGGCAAAGGTTTAAATTCCTACATCATTCATCCCCAACAAACCATAAAAAACAAAAAATTCATAAACCACAGCATGTTTTAGTAAAATCTTACCAGCTACCAGCAACTCAACAGCAAAAAGTTTGCATGAATGCCACTCAACTATATTACATATATACATTCCTATCAGGCAGTCAGATGCTGTAAAATCAATTACTGCTTGTTGCCCAGGTACTTCACGAGTTGCTCAATACCATGAACGTGGATCAGATTGCTAAACCCTTGCTTGATCTTGTGAAGATATTTATTTTCTCCTTTATGTCATATGGCATTATTGATTTAGCTTACTAGTTCCTTACAGAAGCACTGAAAAAGTGCCAGATTAAGCTACAAGCCTACAATTACAGATCTCCAGGAGATACAAATCAACGTTTCTACCATGACAATGAACAGGTGACTGAAAAATGGATAACCTCTTTGTTTGCGTTAACAAGATTTAATAGTATACACTTAACTTTTATGTCTGCTTATAAGGAGCTTTATAGAATAACTATTTTTTTCATTCTTATATCTGATAATTTCAAATAATGACACTATAGATTCTACATACCTGAACAAAATCATTAAGGTGACGTAATGATTTGGTCACCTATGGTAGTCACCTCAGTTAAAAGAGCTGCTGGTCCTCAGCTAAGCCTTAGACCCGTGCCAAGCTGCATTCCGCAGGCGCAGCGGGGAGTGCTGGCTGTGCAGAGCAGGTAACCCCGGCTGGCGAGCAGCAACTTGTTAACTTAAAGATCACGTCGCTTCCAGCTGATGTCAAACCCCTTTCAGCTTCCATGAGAGCCCAATACTGATAGCTCTACCCAGTAATAGCCAAGTTCAGCAAGTTGAGGCTTTGAATTTGCCAAAACCTACAAGTTCAGCCAACTAAGTTACCCAGAAATCCTGCAAAACATGGCAGGGAGAAAGGCCCTTACTGAAGGGCACGCTCTTTGAGACACCAAAATCCTAGTGCATCCTAATGTGAGGCAGACACGCATGCCCCAGCAGGGTTTGTTTTATGATAGTACCGGGGGGGGATTAAAAATTCACTTTTATATGTCTACAAAGAAGGGGTCTGTCCAGCAGTACTGAACACACAAAGAGAATCAGGAACTCCATCCAGCTACCCCCGCGCAGGACAGGTCTGTCTTCCCGTCACTGCTCCTGCCTTGCTGCTGCCTCCGCCCAAGCTTGAGCTAATGATTTTCCAAGCAGATGGCTGCTGCTGGTAAATAGATAAATCATAGCCAGCAGAAAGCATGAAGCTTGGGATCACTGCCACGGTGAAAAACTGAATCCTCAGGAAACAATATTTTATAGAAATTAGTACTGCATCTAAAAAAAACCAACCAACCAAATTTTTAGAGCCCAGTATGCTCTACAAAGAAAACTAACAGTTTCCTTTCTTATGCCTGAAGCTTTGCAATCACTAGGCCTCTGAACTAGTATTTTTTTCATTAGTCTTATGCTTCCAAATATAATCTAGTATTTGGCAGCAAAGGCAGCAAAACATTTGTTCCCTCTTGGTACAGCTGCAACTAATTGGACTTAAAAAAATGGTATTGGAGATCCAACAGTTCTCTATCATGTTGATCTTCTCATGGTAACAGGGTTGTATTTTTTTCCTTTGGGGGGTGGGTGGGAACAGGATGAAGAAATGCGTTTCCTGTGTTCTCTGCTTTTCCAATTGTCATCCCTCCACGCACTGATAGAAGGGATTAGCCTAGACTCCAGAACTGCATACTATGAAGCTTTTTTTAATGTCTATTTGTATAAACCAATCTTTTGTCTTTTTCTTTCTCAGGCATGCAGATATAAAGAAACTCCAAACTATGTCATGATGCCTAAACACGAAGAGAACACCGAAGAGTTTACTGTGGCTTTTTACCTAGAATCTCCAAAAGGAAACTGAGCAAACATGCTCCCCTTCAGATACACAACACTACACAGAAGATGGTACCGCACGCAGTGGCATTTACTTGGGAGAAACAAATGAACAAAAACTTGTCATAAATTACTTAAAGGTTAATATTACTGCTAGGCTAGAATACAGACCTTGCAAAAACTGTGGACACCTAATTTTATGGTGAAATAAATTTAACTTCAAATAAAAGTTTGTGGGGTTTTTTTGTACTATATACAAAATACCGAAGCCAGCATAATACATAGATTAGTACTGAAATGCATGCTACCTGCATAACTTAATACATTCAAATTCTGGCAGAAAGCACAAGAAAGGAACAAATATCAGCAGAAAATACCTAGTGCCAGACTTCGCCAGATGAGTGCCAGACTTGGATGACACTTGCTTCCGAGACTGACAGTCACCCTGCTGCAGTGCCGCCAGCCGCAGCAGCCTGAGCTCTGGTCAAGGACCCTTCACTTCTCATTCTTACCCCACACCAGGCACCGAGGCTTCACCAAGTCACCCTGACCCTGTTTGAAAGATGGAGTTAAAAAAAACCACAGCACAGCACAGCCATTTGGTGCCTACAGTCTTAAAACTATAGCCTCTGAACAAACTGGAATATCTGCAATGGCAAATTCACAGTTTAATTTAAATTAAGATTTTTGTATCAGTTATTACTGAGTAAAAACTAAATATAAAATTAAAATCCAGAGGTAGGTAGGTAGCAGATGAGCTGACAAGCCCCAGCTACACACTTAGGGGAGGGAATTCCTCCATTTCTGAATTGCAGTTTACCTCTGTAAAACATTTAAGGAAGAAAATGCATAATGTAATTTTGGAGAGAATGGAACACCAGGACATCAACTGGAGTCAAGCGTTTCAGAGCAATAGAGAACTCATTTGTCAAATACAAAAGTCGACTTCTGCTTTAATGCTAATTTAGGAAGGTGAAAAAACAAACAAAACCCCAAGTACGCAAAAGCACAAGAAGCCTGAGCAGCAACACTTCAGATAAGGACCAGAACGCTTAGAAGAGTTCACCTCACAAGTGTAGAACAAAGCAGGAATGCTGCGATAGATCTTTGGCCTCTCAGAACAGTGTTCATTAATAAGAATTTCTCACCAAGTTTCCATGAATTTTGTGAATTTCCCTAGACATATGTTTGGAGCCCAACATATTAGAGTGAGTTAAGTGAGTTAAGAGGTGGGAGACAAACTATAATGCTAAATGAAGTTGTATTCTGCTGCTTAAAATCCATCCCAGTACCTGACATTGATTCTTCTGTTTGACTTGCTCAATATTTAAGCTAGTCAGCTTTGATGGACATTTCATAATGTAGTTTCTGGCAATTGCTCTCCTTTTCTATAATAAATTTTCCTACATATTATAGTTTAATTAGCTATCCCGAGTATTCTACCAGTTGAAAAATACTAAGACAAGCAGGATTTGACACCATGATCATTTATCAGCCAGTGTAATAAGTAACTGAAAAGACATACAGAGAATATAAGTGTAATCCTTTTGAGAATTTAAGGACAAAAGGAAACTAAACCAAATAATTAGAACAATGCAAAAGAACAGACACAGATCAGAGAAAATCCTCTCAGGGCATCAACAAATAAATTCTCAAACGAGGCACATCTTAAAAGAAACCCAGGCCGTAGCAGTGTCAGAGCAGTCCTCCTCGAAGTTCGTAAACAGTACTGTTCTGCAAGGCATCTATGCAAAAAAAGTCTTCAGAATAAGGAGAGATATTCCCCTGGGTCTTCCACCTCAGCTGCTGTCTTGCAAAGCCAAAATAAGTTTTGCTGCCTTCATCTCCTGTTAGCACCCGCAAGTCAACAGAGACTCTCTTTCACGTGAGAGTAGACCAATTTCCTAAATTTCAACCAGTTAGGTCAGGACAGACACACTGAAGGCATCAGTTTTGCACTAATGCAATTACAACTTACATTTCAGAGCTTGATAAGATCGTGTACCAGTCATTCCCTGACTTTTCAGGGAAGGCAATTGAAAGAGTATTTAAAAAAAAAAAAAAATCAGCACACTAGGTACAGGGCTTTTTAGGCACTGCACCGTGTACACGGAAGCCTATAACAACATTTTCACAGTCACTCTGAGGAGCGCAAGCTGATGGTAAACAGTGTCAGATGTCATCTTTACTAGAGCAAGGGTGACTCATAGCAGATGCCTCATAACTGAGTCTTGGCAAAACACTGCTGGATCCGTGTGTGTCCCATTAGTGTTTTAAAGGTTTTAAAATATGAAATACCACAAGGTAGAATTATGCAGGTTGACAGCATATGATCAATACTGTTGTGCTATGTACTCCCTTTATTAGCTTAGTTATAGCTACTAGCTTCAATGTGCACAACAGATTTCTTTGCATGTTAAGTGTGTTTTGTTTACTGTTTATTCTGCAAAAGAATATCTGATTAATTGCATTGCAGTCAAAGACTGAACTTCAATATCACTGTTTTTTTGCAGAAAAGAGTCCTAGAGCCATTCAAGCAGATGCTTATACTACTATGAAGTAAGAACTAAGATATATTAGAATGTATGTTTGCAGAAGACATAGCATTTGTTCATAGGAATCACTGTTCAGCTACTTTTTTCAGCTATAAGTAACTGATTTCAGTTGCTTTGAATCCTCACGAAACAATATATACAATGCCACTCAACTCCTTTGAGGAAATATCTACAGATATTAAAACACTGACTTAGAATAACTGTCTTAATACAACAAACCATGTTGTGAAATATTTGTTCATTTATTTTTTAAAAATGCAAGCTCTTTTGAAAAAAATGTTGAAGAACAATACTTGAAAAATACTTTTTTTTAAAAAAATCAAGCAGATACAAAATGTGTTTTTTAATAACTTGGTCCCTGTCTTAATTTCTTGAAAGTTTGTTTGTTTTTAAAAATGAGCTTCAGCAGTCTTCTGTGATATGATAATGAATATTTCAGAATATCCTTTGGAAACAGAGGCTATTCTGAAGACAAAACCCAGTTGATGAAACAAAAGGAGAAAAATCCCCACAGAACTAAAACACCAGAGGGGGAAGTCAGTTTCAAGCATCTTTTGAAGTTGACGGAATTATTCAGTTGTGGCTATACGACAAGAATGTAGATATTCAGTAGTAACATGGGACATAATGATGTCTTTCAGCCAGAAATCACAACCTTAGAAGTTATGAATCAATATAAATGGTAGAACTATTGACATTTCTATTTTCCTTTTTATTGCTAGAGAAGCCCTCTAATTAAAGTAAGGATAGCTTGACATACTGGTAAATAAATGCCTCCTCAGTTATGTATTACATCCAATCTGAAAAGAGTGCACTTCATATGGCAGTAACTTCACAAATGTTTTAAGACTTTAGTTTTGATACACCAGTGAATTGTAGAGCATAGTTCCTTCTTCGTAGTTGCATCATAGCAGCAAGTATACTAAAAAAGTGCTGAAAACTCATTTTGCTGAAACTAATACCCCCTACTCTTTTCTTCAAATTCTGTAATTCAGTATATTAGTATATTTGGCCAAAGGGTAATTGGATATAATTCACTTGATTTCTTACCCTGCTCTTTTGCCTGGGATCTCATTGACAGGACACACCGGTCACAAACTTCAATTTCTGCTTGGATTAATTTCACATCGAAAGAGTCTTACATGACTAGCACACACTTAACAGGTACTTCGATTAGCACCATGGATTTGCACCGTCTTAATGAATGTAACTGTTTTCTGGTATCTCATGCAATGTTCCTTCCACATCATCATCCTGCTTTGGAATAAAATTTCAAGGCTTGAAGAGCTTTCTTGGCCTTAGACAATACAGCAGTCTGACAGAACCACAGCACAGGGAAGGGAGGACCTTCCCACCTCCGAGCAGAGGCCAGGCATGTGCTGTTTATTCCCCCTACAGCCTAGTGCCTGTGTTTCAGGGGTTTGGGGTTTTTTGGGTTTGTTTTTTTTTTTTAACCACATCGTAGGCAAGAGCTCTAAAATTTAGATCTCATAGTTGCTTGTGTGTAACGCTGCATTCCTATTCTTTAATTTTCACTGCATCATTAGTGTACTCCAGGACATAATGGTACTGCTACTAACATACCATTATGTGCTACACAGAGATAAAGACAATCTAGATTTACAACAAGGCCTGCAAGCCTTAGAATCTTATAAAGCTGACATTATTTACTTGACTGTTCATTACTCTCTGTGGAGTCTTATTGCTTCATTAAGTTATGCTACTGTTTGACAACTTCATACAGTTAAGAATATACAGTTATAACCTTTTTCCCTGGTCTTTCTTCTTCTATCACCTTTTTTTGATAGCTCTATGTCATGAGGTATTCCTCAAAATCATTGTCTAATTTGCACAATTGAAATCACTCTGCTTTCTGACCTTGTTCCATGGTAGGAACACACTTTAGTTCTCAATAATCATGCTGTGTTTATATTCTGAAGTCACAGAACTCAAACGTACTCAAATGGCAATCAAATCCTCACAGAGTTTTTGAAACTACCTCTCCATTTCCTGATTACTTTCCCTTCTCTGCTTGCACTCCCCATCTTTCACTGCCCCACCACCCCTCCCAGCAGCACACCTATTCCTGCGACCCTATCTCCCCGTACAGTATTAGGGATCAAATGCAGTGGCAGTGCTCAGCCAATTTTCCTCCCCCTAACATGCTGTCAACAAGATCATAAGTAACTGTTAGTGAACAAGTAAACAAGCACTTTTTCATTATTCCAGGCCCTCAAAAATAAATTTAATCCGTCACATGTGCAGTTTCCACAGAAGACCCACACGACCCCAGTAAAAGCCTACTGCATCCTCATTTTCACTTGGGCTTACCTAGTAGAGAAGTTCCTTATGGCTATCATTACTGCAGCTTGTTTGCAGTCTAAGATGTGGCTCTTATCTTGAGTAACAATCTCGTTTACTTACACTATTATTTCACATCTTCATTATTGACTTAATAGAAGCAAATGGCAGTTTCTACCATCTGTACAAATTTGCATGCCACAATGTACAAGATGACTGAATCATGCTACATTTTTACACTGAAAAAGCAGCAACTTCTTTTCAGGTATCATGCTGTAGCTTCTACACTGCAGTAACATACCTGCAAGACTGGTACTTCCCACTAATGAATAGGGAAATTAATCTACTGCAAGAACCTTCATGCAGACAAACTAATAATTAGAATTAAAGGTCAGGCAAATCTCTCAGTGGAACTTGGACTACAAAAATTGCATATGTACTCTCACCTTGTATTGGTGGCCTGTAACAACAGTAATCAGTATATCCTTCAAAAGTAGCCAAAGTTTCAAATTCTGAAAACAGATCCGAATAATTCATTTCATGGTAGATAACCAAGAGACACCTCACTGTAGTTTTGCAATGACATCCAGTTTTGCTATCTGAAATACCAAAGCAATGCGTGTCATGAGCAATCTGACCATCAGCAGGGTGGGGGGAGAATGACAACCTGACAATTATAGTTCAGTCACGCTGCTATAAAATACCACACTCAATTCAATTATACAGCACTCCTTAAGGAATAAACAATGCTAGTATAATCTGATTAAGCTATGGCTGTATTTGCAGTTGTTAATAAATCATTTAGCATAACTACATGAAAGGAAAGCTTCTGTTTTCAAGAGATTACCATTTCAGGCTCTGTTTTCAACACAACTAATACAGGATTGTTTACATGACATATTTAATGCTCTGTGCCATCCACAGGTTGATTTTTGTGGGTTTGGTTTGGTTGATTGGCTTTTTTGATTGTTGGATTTTATTTTATATACAGTATGACTAGCTAAGGAGTAAATATTGTTACCTACATAATGAACAGAAAACAAGGTGAGTAATAAACTTCATGCTTACACTACAACTAGTCCTATACAGTATTTCTACAGATTACCTTGCCTTCAAGTTTTCTCCAATACAAATTCTTGAATAAGTATTAGACTATGAAATGCAGCCATACTGCCAGAGAGAACATCCTGACTCTGCTCTTCCTGCAAAGCCCCAGCTATTACAGAAACCTCCATAATGTGCCAGAAAGAGTACCTAAATCTCAAAATATTTGTTCCAAACAAGTAAGAGTTGTTTAAAAACAAAGATTTAAGGGGGGGAAAAAAAGGGGGATGGGGGAGGTGTTCCAATTAAGACCTTCTGTACCGCTGTCTCATTATTTGCACACCTGTGGTGCACTTCCCAAATAACATTACTTTAGAAACACAGTTTAGCTATATAAGAGCCCATTCAAATGATAAATAAAATCCTGTTACAACAGTTCGAGGACCAGCTTAATCTCTGTTAATTTGTACATTTTTCTAGACTGTTGTGTGGAAGTTCATCTAAGTGTTATTTAGCTTGATTTAAAATAGCAGTTGTTTAAATAATTTACCTTATTTCCATAGGGAAAAAAACCCGCATCAGTACTACACGTCTTTTGATAAAGCAGCAACTTTCAGAAATTTAAGCTACTCATAGCTGCAAGCAATCACAGAATATATTCAAGCACATGATCAGTCTTCATTGTGTAACAAGCTCCATAGAGATTGCTATTAGTCACAGATAATAATTCCCACTGTTACAAAAATCTGTGCTCAAAATAGTACCTCCCAAGGAAAAATTTCATTGCAAAGGCAATAAGACTTGGGATGACAATCCTCAAGTTGGGGAACAGGGGAGAAAAATTGAGAGCTTCCCCAGAATCATCCAACACTTAAGGAAAATCAGCAAAGCAATCAGAACTACCTTCTAAATTATGTTGCAGATAAGATACTACAGCACAGGGAAAATACCTCATGTATACTACTGAAAAATGAGCGTATTTACCATTTTATGTTAATTCAAATATGAAAGTATTGTTTTAAGTGCACTCAAAGTAGTAATGTGCTCTAGATTTTGGCTCCAACAAGTGAGAAATTTATTTTATGGCTTAAATTTAGGAAAACTAACAGGATACATTGGATAGTTCCAGAAGAAAAACCAGCACATTAGATAGCAGGTTCATCACTTCCTAGCAACCAGAACAACTTTAGATGTGTAATCTTAGCTGTACCGTGCTCTTATCAGTATGCCTTAACGTGTGAAATCTCATTAGCAGGGAAGAACTGCATGCTTCCCAAGGAGAAAGAGGCACATTTAGTATTTGCTACAGAGGACTAAAAAGAAAACAAACAAGAACATTTCAGTGCTGATAATTTTTAACTTGCCTAACTGAAGAAAACAGGTACAGAAAAGGTTGGTGGAGCCATCATCAGTGGGCAGATGTTACTTTATTAGAGAACACAGAGGGGCATCTTAGCTCTGAGTTTCCAAGGCAGGTTAAGACCAAGGACCTGAGACTAGCTACACTGATCATAACCAGTACAGTAAGTAGAATCCTAAAAAAAAGAACGTGTTTATTCGTATGTTTTGTTCCTTTAAATTCAAGAAAATTATCTAGGTACGCAGTAAGGACATAAACCAAAGGAGAACATGTTCTCAACAGAAGGCTGAAGTCTCTGCTATTAAAATATTAAGCTGCACCTGTGGCCAACTCACTTTCACAGAGCTCCACATGATCCATTAAGAAACATTCTTCCAACAGAAAATGCAAGTAACAGTAACCACGCACCAAGCTAAACACGCTAACAAAATAGCTCGTAAGCACATTGACTTGCTTCACTCGGATGATTTCTGAAATGCAATCACGTGTGCATGATGCCTCTGCAGGGCCAGATTAAGAAGTGCTTGGTTAAACAAGATCACTTCAGGAAGACATATTGCCCATAAAATTTTAATCCAAACAAATATACCTAGAACAAGCGATGTTTTTACTTGTACTATTCTGACTGCAGGTGCAGTGTTTAAAAAAACAAATGGCTGACAGCTGGAGCATTGTTAGCCATGCTGTTAGACAGATTCAGACTAGTACAACTTGAACAACTGCATTTACCATTCATGCACAGAAAGAGGTGTCTAACCACAAGAGATATCAGTGTGTTTACTAGACTGGTGCATCCACCTTCCCATTTAGTTCACAGGAGTGAGAAGTAAATGCCCTGATCATTGCCACTAGTGGACACACATTGGTTCACATCTTGAAGTGATCAGAGTATGTTAATCTGGATTCTTTTTGGATGAAGTTAAACCAGAAGGTGTGTTGAAGTAACACACCTGATGTATCCTAGTCATTATAAGGTTTTTGAACCTACAGGACCAGACTAAAACTAGTGGCAAAGTAAACATCCCCTTCCCACTCCAAATGCAAGGATATTGTCTGCACTGTCTTACTGCACAGAGCTACATGTGCTTCACCACAATGGTTGCTAATGGTCACACAGTCAAAGTTTGATTGTCTTCTGGAACATCTCCAGAACTGAATTTACTTGTTGAGAATCTTGTCACAATTTCTGCAAAAAGCAAGCCTGCTTCAGCAGAACACTAAACACAGGATTCAGCCATCTGGTTGGACTGCAGCAGTATATTGACAATTGATGCCAATATAGTTAAAAGTAACTAAAATGCTTGTGATTAGTCTGCTTCATTCACTAATCTTCTATCTCTGAGAAAAATTATTGTATTGTTCTATGTTTACTGCATAAAATTGGCATTTACATGAAGGGTCATCCAAAGAACAGGAACTGTTTTGCAACTTTATGTGAAGATACACTTCCTTTACAACAGCACCTTCTCACATTTAACTGTCTCATAATACGACAAAAACTTTGTTCTTTTAACTATAAATACACACCTTCAACATTTCTGAAATAAGCAGCCACCTCCTTTTCCTAGTGCTCTCAAAAAATTGTTGCATACTTTTCTTCACTTTAAATTAGGTCAAATAAGCAGAACACGTTTCTTCTCTATTGTGGCCAAAAAGATTTTGTGTTGAATTTATGAACCAATTTAAAACTAATCCTTTTCCTCATTTGAGACTGAGGAGCTAGCCATAAGCCCCAAGTGGCTTACTTCTTAGACTGAAGTATAAATCCTGATAATTCACAGTTATCAACTGACCCATTCACCAAAATACCCCAGTAACTATGCAACTCTTATATTGCCACACAAAAAGATACACAGTATTGAAAATGCTCCTCAGTATACTTGCCATTTGGAAGCATTTTTATCAGTTCAAAAGAATGAACTTCAGTTACAGAGATCTTGATTTTTCTGGGCTTTTATTTTGTATTGTTACTTCCATAACAAAACATGGCTTCTTCTTGTCACTTGAAAAAAATTAGTTAGCTACTATCAGTAATGCAGGATTATCCATTCCTTTGAATTCAGCATATTTCTTATGAGTTTCATCAAATGAAGTTTTCAGAGATTCATCATGAGGATTTTTATTATGTTTACAGTTACTGAAATAGTTCAGCTTATAGCTAGTGCTTGCTGTTGAAAGGCTAATATTTCAGTTTAACAGGTCTATCAGTTCTAAAGTTTGTAACACAAATATCAGGATACAATTTTAAGATTCATATTTTTGTACTTATTGGCTTTGCATAGGATTTTACAGCTTGAAAACAAGTGTAGTAGTTGAATCATGGATTAAGTATTCAGTATGCACTTATAAACAGTGAAAATAAAATAAAATAAATGGCACTATAACACTTTTTTCAGTAGGAATAAGATACCCCCTTTTACTCTAACCTCATTAATTATCTTGGGTGATATTACTTTGATCATTGGTGAAAAGATGCTCCAGTTGACTGTAGTCACACACGAACATTTCACTGCCAGTCATAGTGAAGATAAGTTTTCAAGAACGATTTCATGAAGTTCTTTTGGCATCAGAACTTAGTGGGAAACTACACTATAACTGGAATTGTGAGTGCAATAATGTACGAACATGATTGTAATTCATTTCCATGTACAGCTTGAACTCTTGAGTCCCCCTTCCCCACTACTCCTACCTGACAAAATTATTTTCTCTCTCCTCGTGGCTGGCTCTTGTCCTCTCAGCCTGTTCTCCTTGCTGATCTGCCTATAGGAAAGAAAAGACAATTGTGAAGTATCACTCTATTGGCAGGTCTGAAGATGAACAACAATTTCTTGAGCAGTCTGAAGTACTGCGCACACAATCATATACATTATTTTTTTAAAAAACATATATACGTATTTATTTTTAGCTTGATCGTGTCAAAGTTCTATACCTATGGTACTCTTCGACAGTAGTTATCTGAACATCAACTGCCCCCACCCCAAACTCCACTGGACATCATTAGATACAACTAAAAAAAAGCATACCGTACTTCAAAAATATTTCATCCTACAGCTGACACCCACCCATCCTGCCTCACTCCTTCAGACTGCTGGCAACACTGTTGTCACTACGAGTGACGCTCTTCTACTCCCCGAGAGCAATTCTCTAGCAGTTCACGTCATTTAGATGAGAACTTAAAAGCCCCATTATGTTAGAAGCAGCAAATGCTTGAAGTTCTCATTTATTCCATGTTCTCAAAAGAAAACTTCTACAGGGTAAGAAAAAAAGAGAGACTTGTCATCTGAACGTGTATATTAATAACCTTTTATGTATATTTTTGATTCCTCTTGATTTCTCAGAAAGCAGTAGCAAGCACTGAAAAATACCTACAAATGACAGAAACTATGAGTTTCTGCGAAGAGGGAAGAAGTGCAAATGTGTTAGTGGAACTAACAAGTTCTAAAGCTCCTGATGGTAAATTTCTGAGAAAAAAAGCGCTGCTTCCAGTTGCAAACATAATCTCTGTACGCTGACACAAACGTCTCTATATCTCAAGAGTCCAGTGCTTTATTACTCTAGCTCTTAATACATTTTTTAAAATGTTTCCTCAAACATTGTTCTCAAACTTAGCCATCTTCCATTAACGTGTAATGTTACCTGTCTGATTATAATTTACAACATTACAACTGCTGAGCTTTACAACCCCACTGCTTAAACGCAAATATAAGCTAATGGCTTCAATTTTATGCATCTTTTAAAAACAACATCTAATCTCAGCCAATATAGAATTTCTGTATTGCAGTTTTATTTCATCTTCCTCTATATGCGGCATTGATTAGTATTTTTCAAGGTGGTTTAATATCTTGTCTCTGCTGGGTTCTGTTTTGTGATTTTGGAAGAATTATAACAAAACTCAAGAAATGTGTAGGCTTTAGGAATGTTTTAAGCTTTGTCTTTCTGAATAGTGCAAAAATACAGTCAATCTGTCTTAAACAGAAAGATGTTCCACAAGAGAGGCGAGATAAGTACTTTCATTAAAGCATATGTTTTGTCTCTAATGTTACTTAATGCTTCAAAACCACTTCAAATACTTAAATCCTTTTAATGTACTTAATGGAGAGAAACCATTTCCTTTATTTTGCTACTTTTCTCTCCATAAAATAAGTATTTTATTAGTGTGCTGCAGATCTGCCCTACATGTAAATTACACTCAATGATGCCAATAATATTTATTAATCGCACATTATTTTCACAATATTTGTAGCATCAGTTGTTTTCTGATCTATGCTTGTCAAGGTTTTGAGATATCAGACTGATTCCAAGCATGTTTTCTCTTATTCCATTTATGCAGCTTTGTATCCCCTAAAATACATGAAAAAAATACCCACACTACAGAACTTGGTAATTCAATCTCCTATCTATAATGCACAAAACCATTAAACAAACCTACCCAAATACGTTCACCTCTTCCACTCCTCCCACTTAACAACTTCCTCAGCAGGCTCCCACTGATGCTGCCTTCTCTCTTTTTTTATTCAATTACCCCTCAACCTGAAGGGGTTGCTTCTGTATCCTAATGTACCCCTCATACTTTGCATTCTTTTTTTCCTTTTTGACAGTCAAAACAAGTCTTATGCAAGTAACCACGGAAAAACTCCTCATCCTACTTTCATAATCACACAAGAGGTACCTCAAGCAGGCTGCAAGGTCTTTAGATGTATTTAGTTTTTCTGTACGTGGTAGAACAAGTCTCAGGTTTCCCAACCACCACTGCAGCCAGACAAGCATCAAGCAACATAAAAACACTGTGAACCTCTTTGGAGCATTTCTCCTGCAAAAATGTGGAGAAGACATCTAATTACTAATTTTTTATTTGGATTGTTTTCCAAGAATCATGGAATCATAGAATGGTTTGGGTTGGAAGGGACCTTAAAGATCACCCAGTTCTAACCCCGCTGCTATGGGCAGGGACATCTTCCACCAGACCAGGCTGCTCAAAGCCCCGTCCAACCTGGCCTTGAACACTGCCAGGGAGGGGGCAGCCACAGCTTCTCTGGGCAACCTGGGCCAGGGCCTCACCACCCTCATGGTGAAGAATTTATTTCCTGTACCTATCTCCCCTCTTTCAATTTAAAGCCATTACCCTTTGTCCTGTCACTACAGGCCCTTGTAAAAAGCCCCTCTCCAGCTCTCTTGCAGGCCCATTCAGATACTGGAAGGCTGCTCTAAGGTCTCCCCGCAGCCTTCTCTTCTCCAGGCTGAACAGCCCCAACTCTCCCAGCCTTTCCTCATAGGAGAGGCGTTCCAGCCCTTGGATCATTTTTGTGGCCTCCTCTGGACCTGCTCCAACAGGTCTGCGTCTGTCCTGTGCTGAGGGCTCCAAAGCTGGACTCAGGACTCCTGGGGGGGTCTCACCAGAGCGGAGCAGAGGGGCAGAATCTCCTCCCTTGTCCTGCTGGTCACACTGCTGGGGATGCAGCCCAGGATACATATGAATTTCTGGGCTGTGAGTGCACATTGCCGGGTCACGTTGAGCTTCTCATCAGCCAGCACACCCAAGTCCTCCTCAGGGCTGCTCTCACCCCATTCTCTGCCCAGCCTGTATTTGTACTTGGGATTGCCCCAAACCAGGTGCAGGACCTTGCCCTCAGTCTTGATGAACTTCATGAGGTGCTCATGGGCCCACAAAGAAAGTGAAGTCAATAAAAGGAAGTATATGACAACTGCCTAAATTCATAATAGGTTGCTGCAAAAAGCAAACACATTATTTTTGTGCATTATAGACAGCAATGGGTTAAACTGCAGCAAGGGGGTTTCTGTTTAGACACCGGGAAATACCTTCAAATGCCCAGTCTTACAGAACCTAGAAGTGCTGAAACTTTTGTTGATGTCTGCTTAGCCCCTAAAAGGAAAGGCTGATATTTTGGGAATCATTCATTGAAATTAATTTTTGGATGTATATTTATGGTTCTAGGAATAGTATCCTGAAATTTAGCCACATACACATGATCAGTAATTGAAGTGTTATTTTAGAGGAACAGTAAAATGTGAGACACAGTCAAACAAATGTATAATGCTGTGACTACCTCATCTCACTATAATAATGAAAAAGAGAACTTCAATTAACTTTCAGTCCAAGCACAAATGGCTGTCCTGTGATGAGTCCTTCATCATTAGGAAAAGAAAAAGCACTGTGTCATGAAGTAAATATCTTCCACAATTTATAACAAATGGTTTAATTATGATATCCTCCTTGTCATGTATACTTTCATATCACATTAATTATAACAAACACCACTTATGATGGTTCTCAGTTTACTAAGCTTGCCTTCCAACTCTGATGCATTATTTCTACCTAAAATGTTACATACTACCAATCAGGACCAAAGACACCATTGGAATTTACAGTAAAAAAAACACTTAGGTAGAAATCTGCTTAAAATAGAGTGAAAGCGATTTACCAAGCTTACTGCAACAGTCATTAAAAGCTGTAGCAGTATGTACTAGAAATTCTTTGAAAGGGTTCTTTTTGGTAAACGCAAGTTTTAAGAATACACCCTTTATCATTTGTTGAAAAGCCTGGAAAGGGAGGTAAGATTGTGCAACTTATTTATGGGCTACACATTCTGATTTTTTTTTTTTTCTTTAACCATATGAGTAATTTTTTGGCAATATGCCTTCAAAGTTAAAAGGATGAACATTAAATTATGTGCAGAACAATTTAGCGAAGACTGCTCAAGCAGCACACAGGAATAAGAATCCACATTTAGAATTTTATTTGGTCTCAGGATTTTAAATTGTGGCAGATAATAATCTATTAGGTGCTGAATCCGTAGGTACTCTGCTGCTAAGTGCTTCATATAATGCCCCTTCCACAGACACTCCCCATGTTCAGATTTCCATTTAACAGTTTAAAGAAAATTAAGCTCTACAGGTTATTGTCAGATGATTTTAAATTCTAAACAGAACCAGCTTCCACACTGAAAATGTGGTCATTTATTATAAGTCCACAGAGAAAAAGCAACTCTGTGCAGTTTTCCACTGCTGCCCTCATTCCATCACTGAAACACAAATCCACCTCAGGGCTTACACCAAACAGGAATGGTGATTATTAAACAGCAGGAAACAGAAGAATGAAATCACTCCACTTCAACAACAACAACAACAAGTGACACCATTTTAAGTGCTTGAGGGATACTAAAAACATAATCCTGAGTGTAGATGTACTGGGTGACAGTGCAAGTTTTCTACGTGATGTCATGAGACTCCTCAAAACCACAGAAATAATAACATGGAAATAATAACACTGTCTAACTTGTCTTGTGTGGATTAGCAAAGTGTAAGTTACCTTGCAACAGATGACAAAAAATTGGTCTTAAACAGGGTTTTGAGCAACTGCTCACTCAAACTCAAAACTCTGCTACTTCTACACCACTAGAGAAAAGCTGTGACAGTGCCAACAGCAGAGTGTAACCGGAATGGAAGCACAGAACGAGAAGGTCACTCTCAGCCCTGAAGGGTAAATCGGCTAAGTGAAAAACAGACTTCTCCCTAAGTTTAAAGTCTGGACAGGTAGCCTAGCTGTCCATCCAAACAGAGGTATAAGAGAATGGCAGCTATTAGGGATGGTGTCTCCTTAAAACTATTAAATGGGAGGAAAAATTAAGAATATTTATTCAGTAGGGGAAAAGTGTTTCAGTTTTAAATCGGTGCAGTAAAGGTTGAGGAAAACGTACAACCCTTTGAAGATTTTTTTAAAAAATTAAGTGGAAATATTAAGAGTTATACATATTTAGTGGCAAGTCAGTCACTTAATACTAAACACTGTATTAAGTGACCAGTTATTACTTATCTTAAGACAGCAGAGCTCTTTTATTCATACGCTGTCAGGGGTCATTATTATAACGTTGTAACTAGCCGCCTGCAAACTTTCTGAAACTTTTCCTTTTCTACACATACTTATGAGCCTATTAACTGCCAGAACCTGAAAGTTAGAAATTTCAGGAAGGTAACAGAATCACAGAGCTTCTCACTCTATAAAACTAGCTGTACAGTCACACCATCACTAGAAGTGACAGGAGGTCATTATGAAGCTAGGAACGTTCACTGATGTACATGGAACACTTTGGTGGTCTCCGTCTAGTTGCTTGCATCATCTGTAGCACTAATTGGCTCCTGTCTTGGCAGATTCAAATGTATAGAAGTAATGGAAACTGAATTGCATTTCATTCATTTCGGAGGTAGAACATTTAAGCCTTTACAGCCAGCCCTGAAAATTCTTTTACAGTCTCTAATTTAAAGAGCAAGTCTGAAAAAGCTAACACTGATGAATCATACAAGATCATCTTATTAGCTCTTGCCTAAACTGACATTCACACAGAACAAGTTTCACTTTCTGCGGTTTTTTTACCCCCAACTCCTTTATTAGAGATATTATTTGGCTATCCTCATGTCTGCAGAGCAAGGATGGGGGTGGGTACTGCAAGAGTGGCCAGAGAAGGGCTATATTCATCCACTGAGAAAAGATGCTGCAAAAGGGTTTCTTGCGCTTTGAGAGGAAACAAGAGGGAATCCACAGCAGTCCAAAAAAAGCAAGCTACCTCAAGGCCTTGGTAACAGGTGAGGAAAAAGCTCTGTCAGAGAAGGCATTCCAGTCAGTTCAGCATGAGATGCATACACAGAACAGTAAGACTTGGTCTGCACACTGGTTACAAGCTAAAGAAGAAATTACAAAATCCTGCAGTGTAAGGTCATGTCTGTGTACTTCCTTTTCCCTCGTGCGTCATGATTACGTCATTCTATTACAACCAATACAAATTACAGCAGTTTTACCCAAAGTGTAGAATCAAACTATTGCAAATGGCTTTGCAAGGTACTTTGATAAGCAACCCAAGTAGTATCTTTAAACTTCATCAGGACAGCTGTAACAGTGATAATACATACCAATACAAAAAAAATATATAAAATTCCACATTTGCTTTTAATTTACTTTCTGCAAAACATCCAGCTTAAGAGACCTGCACTTCTTCCACATGTAATAGCACTAAAACAATAAATACATTACAAAAGTCTACCTTCAAAGGTAAATGTAATGCAAAATACAATGAAGTAATGCCCTTACTGGCAGCTGTTTGTGTGGCCATTTCAGGAGAACACCATAAATACCTTTGGTTCACCAGAATGCACATGACAAAGATATACAACATTCCCATGTTGACAAATTTAAGCTTTTACATTCTAAGAACTGATGCTAAGAGGAAAAGAAGTTCCCTGCTCTTCTGTTTTGCCATATTGGAACAGGGAAAATTTTACCCGTGATAGAATTCCAGTTTTCACAGGACAAAAAGAAAACAAAACCCAAACCCAACAAATCAAAGAAAGAAAGACTAAGTATTCAGTCACATTTGCTCCTCAGGTAGGAGGCTTGAAAGTAATTGAGACTCTCTACTGCAATGTATCCAACACACACCCGAACGACCATAAAAACTTCAACACAAAAAATTAAACAGAATTACTGCCTCTACAATTTCTTGAATTTTACAACAATCATACGCACATTTTAAAAGACATGAGATAAACATTAACAACTGATGAAGTTCTGTTATTAACCGCACTTCTCACTAAGCATAATTTCAAATAGCTTCACTTGAAAGCTTTGAAAGAGTTTATCACGTTCTGCATCTTTCCACAAGGCATTCACCTCATTCTCTGCACACTCCCTCGGACTTTTCCCTTAAAAATGATCAACTTCTCACTGATGAAACACTTGTATATTTAACAGAATAAGCACCATTCTTCCTTAAATTACTTTATCTGGAGAATATCTTGCCATTTAACTACAGAACATTATCTGTGACAGCGTTACAGGGTCTTCATTTAACAGAAGTCACACTCAGAGACTGAATATAAAAAAATGATGTGGCTCTTCATTCAGGTCAACTGTGAGGAGATATTTGTTTCACCTTAGTCAGTATATACCTTGGATGCAGAGGGGGACAGGACAGGACAGGATAAAATAGAATAAAAAAAACCAACACAGCAGGAGCTACAAGAAACAAGATTAAGTTACCACCTACATAGGGGTTTGCAGCTATCCTAGCCAGCCCTAAATTGTTCCACTTTGCATTTCCAAGGGGTTCATACTGTGCAAAATAACAGTTCCCACATTCTTTAACACCCACTAAAGTTTGAAAATGAAAGAGAAGGAGTTTTTAAGAACTTGCAATTTTGATGAATCACACTGTGCATCTACCTACTGTAAAGAAGCAAGTTACTTTAAGATCTATGGTACGGGAGTAACTTTACTACAATAAAAGTTCACGCCACATAACATCATATTCAGATAGTCTCTCAAGGGGAGGCTGAAAATATGAGGATCTCTTTGCAATTCCTAACCTTTCTTTCCATATTATGATACACTTGGTAAGGATGGAAGCTGTACAAAAATTTAAAACATTGTTCTCACTCTCAAAATGAGAGACCAAGTATCTTCAGCTTAATTAAATGCAGATTAAAAATTTTTGAGATTCCTTAACCGTGGTCCATGCATTTATATGTTTTATGTATCTATACTTACAATACATTTTCTTTTTAAAAGTAGTAGTTCTACTTAATTGTAATACTAAATAGAAATTATTAGAGTTGAGAAGCCTTCATCTTTTGAGTTCCCTAGTTGGTGGTTTGGAAGGAAAATCCGCAAACCAACCTTTTCTGCAAGACATCTAAAGCAAGAATAAAAGAAATACTGCAGAATATGAGAGAAACAGGACAAAAGAAGCTGAGTGCAAATTTTCCCATGTTTCTTTGGATAAAAAAAGAAAGCATATTTAACAATATTCCTTTCATAAATTAAAAACCTTAAGAAGCTATGAAGGCATAGGACAAAACAAGTAAGCTGTCAGGTAGTCGCTGCCCAGCTATCTCTGTAACAGCCCAGGCACCACAGAATTCATAACCTATTTCTCTTCCACACTTCTCCCACTTATCTGACTCAAGGCTGAGGAGACACTTCTTATCAGAGCCATTTTGAAACTGAAGACCTTACCTCCACCAAAATCACAAAGGATGCAACACTGCAAAACCTTTACTTCATCTTTTTAATTTATTTATAGCATTCCCCCCCGCCCCAGAAGTCTTCTAGAAGAATAATTATAAAATTTCATTAAATAAGGTAGGTGAGTTTGATGGAACAGTATAATCCTCTGTTTGCAAAAGTTAAACATCAAATGCTTACCAGTGTCACAGCCTGGGAGCCTCAATTGCTTCCCTCAAGCTTCCCGAGCCAGACATGCTTTTATTAATTATCTTTAATGCTTCTCAATGGGGTTTTTCATCCCAATAATTAAATACTCCTACTTTTCTTTTCGAAGCAATGTAAAATTTTAACAGCCATAACTTCTTGCAGTGTCCCACACACTGACAACCTATTGCACCAAGAACAATCTTCTGCTTGTTTGAAGTCCTTCACCTATGCCATCCTTTGTAGTGCCATAATTCTTCTACTGCAAAAGACAATGAAAAACTCATCTATGCCATTCTTGACTTACAGATTCCATAATATTATATCATTAGTTGTGTCTTGTATAAGTGGAAAAATGCTATGCTACCTACATGTTCCTATTATGGGAAGCATTCTATATCTTCTGACTCACGTTGGCCTTCTTGAAACTCTTTCTTGTTCTTCTACATCCTTTTTTAAATGAAGCTAATACAAGACAAAGCAGCTTACAAAAATTTTACAACAACATAGCAGATGCTTTCTCATTTATTGTTTTTCAAAGGCCAAAGAAAATGTAAAAATGCCATCAGTAACTGGATAGCTCTTGGTGCTCTATTTTGTGAGTTCTTAGTAACCACTATTTCTTTCTGTTCCATTCTGTAATTTCCTCCTTCCATTCTGTAATTTTCCCTAAATGACCAGCAGCCAGATAACTATGAAATCCCTTTAAACTGCTGGTAGTTCTTTAAAAGTTGGAATAACCATGTCATTTTATAAAATGACAACTTAAAATAAATCCTCTCACTTAACTGGACTGAAACACAAAAGGACTCCTTACTTATTATTTCAACAGTAGAATTACTTTAGTTTGTGTCTGCATAATCTGGAAATAGCTTAATTACCTTACAAAATTTGTCATTTTCTAGAAGTTTACTCATTCACCCCAACCTTGCTATTTTGGTTACTGTCCAAGCTATTGAAAAAGCTACTAAATCTTTCAGTTTTGCTACACAGCAAAATTACTTACAATAGGCACTACAAATACTGACTGTAGTCAGAAGTGCTTGCACGGGCAGCTCAGTTCAAACTTTTAAAGTTCAGTTCCACATTTTCACAGAGAAAAAAATAGGATGTATAGCCATACTAAAAACTTTATCTCATGATGAAAGCAGAGGAAGGCAAATTTTACATCCCCTTTGCCTGTATTCCATTCTGAATCAACACCTTACTTGCTCCACAACAAGATCCAGTGAAAAAGAACTCAAATATTTTATCCAGTGCAGACCAAGATAGTCACGAGACACGAGTACCAAAGACCAATTCTGCAATCTGTGTAAAGGACTTCAGGACTAAAAGGTTCTACAAGGACGAAAGGACCTATCTTGGTTCATCCTTGAGTCAGTCTGACAGTTTTTACCCATCATACTATGCATCTTGCTGCAGAAGTTCTCCCTTTTCTCCCCTCTTTAGAGTTTCCCGTGTAGCAGTTACAGATTGTTGCTCACCCAGATTTTTACTACAAAGAAATATGTACAAAACCACTTTAAACTGCATGCCAGCATGCATTTGGTGGCTGCACTAAGAATAAACATCTCTGTAAAAAACCTACCGTGATAAAATTGCCTCAGTGTTTTCTTTTTAATTCCAGCTTAGACCATTACCTGCAGAGAGCACACTAAGTATCAGCAGAACTAGAATATCAGTATAGATGGTCTGTTGGCATTATCAGTGGTTCAGAGTTTCGAAGAACAGGTGAATCACTTTATACATATTTTGTATTTTTGTGTTCTAACTCAGTTTCACAATACCAGTGATCCCTTTTCTGGGGTTTCATTTTAGGTTGTGCACTTGTCTTCAGGTCTTACAATATGATTGTAAGTATTAAATAGGAAATTTCCAATACTGCACGTGAATCAAAGTTACAGGTATGACCACAGTAAGTCAATGCTGCTTCTGTTTTCAAAGTGATTTTTGAAGAGAAGGAAATAATTCCTCCATTTAAATATATATTTGGGTAAAGAATGAACATGAAAGAAAATCAGCATTGTGGAGAAGTCTACCATTAAATATGAATCAAAGTTGCATTACAGATGAAAGAAAATACCTAGTCAACTCCACTTTTTATCACATCTGATTCAAATAACGAGTTTAGCAGATCTACACTAAAAAGTAGCTACTATTCTATGTAGCTGGATACTGTCTTTAAAAACTACATTAGTCTTTTAAGGTTTTATAGATGTATATATTGAACTATGCCTCTAAAACAAAAAAAAAAAGGCAGCAGCTTGAAAAAAGGTGATCAATGAAGCAATTTTTCATATGTGATACTGTCAAAATAACAGCTAGATGATAGGAAATTTCAACATAGTACTCGCCCTGAAAAAGTATTTTTCTTCCCCTTGTAATTTGTGCCATTCCATTGCTGCCTAAAATAAAAACATTTCCACCCTCTACAACAGAAGGACCTAATTCCATTTAGTACCTTGGAAAAAATGCAGCTATAGATTAACACAGAAGGTAAGGATTCAGCAGAATTTCACAGTTCTCTGCTTTTCAGTAATCCGTGTTTTCAGATTTACTTCATATTTAAACACTTGTTTGATGCTTCTGATGTTCTCAGGAGATCAAAGATAACAGAAGTTACATTATTACAAGATAGCTTTTTATAGGAAGAGGTGTATCTAAATACATCTATAACTGGAGGAACTGAATGTGCATCACAAAGTTCTTGTATTGGGAAGCAAGAAGACTGGAAGTAGAACCACTGCACCTCCAACTTTGCAACTATATGAACTCCGTTTTCCAAATATAAGTTTGAGCACTATTGATCAACATAATGTGTTAATAATGTATAGAATACCTTCTCACATTAGAAGAATGTGAAGGACTGTAAACAGAAAGAATAAATTAATAGTGAAATGTGCCATTATATTTAGTTAAATCAAAGAATTTGTTCACGTTAGCTCTTGATGCCTGTTAGAAACCCAACAGCAAGTTTATTCCACCATACAGTTCAGAGGATATAGTTTCCAGCCTGATATGATCATCATATTTAAACATATATAAATGCACTTCATTATTAGGATTTTTTGCAGCCAGTTTGTCTGATGCTCTAGTAACTGTAATAGTTGCAGTATGAGCTCTAATAGCATTTGTCATGTATTAGCCTGCAAAAAGTTGAGAAATAAATTTGGTGATTAAAAAAACCCTAAAATTTATTTTGTACCTGGACAACATTTTGTTCACTATATAAAATCATTTGGTTCCATTTATCTGAAGTCTTTAACTGATCATTTTGGAAGCATCCCAAAATGGAAAATTAATTGTTCCAGGGCAACATTATTTTCCATTTCACAAAGTGACTGGCATTCCTGTCTTGGTTTTCTTCCCTCATTGCTTTGGATAAGATTAAGTATCTGGATACATGGTTAAGCCCAGGGTTGAAGTATTTAGTTCGGAGAAACTTTGACACAATCAATAATGTTTTGAACATAGGGAAGCAGCAAAGTTTTAATTGTCATTAGTTAGAAAAACAGTCCTGATGCACAATTTTATTACCTTTTGCATAACATTCCCTTGATATTTCAAGTTCATTACAAAGATAATTGAATTGAAGTTGTTCTGCATATTGATATTAGTTAACTCATGCAGCATATATATTGCAAAATGCCACTACACTACAAGCCTTTAAAACTACTTTTGTTGACTTTTCCACAAAGACAGGCAGAGAGGCAGACTATAGGCATTTGTTCTAGAACCATTAGATGCAAATATCTGACATTTTCTTAATAAAAAGCTAAAGTTATTAAGTCTGTGTTTCATAAACAAACCAGTCGAGTTAACAACTGCCAGGAAAACTACAATCCTGAAACAAAAGAGATTTCAACAAATCCGCTCTGTTCTATATTGAACAGAACAAAGAAAATACTTGTTGTTCAGCAGTGTTTAAAACAAAAAAGCAAATACCCTCAAAACCCAGAACCCAACAGAAGTCCTAAAAAACCTAGAATTCAAACCCATCTAAGAAAGCCCAATGGCTAAAGCATTCAGGTGAATTAAAATGGGGTTTCTCACAGACCAAGAACTGTCCTCACCATTCAGTTATTCTCCTGCACACAAACTACCTTTTTGATCAAAAAGAAATTCCATCCCACATACTCAAAACATATATTTTGCAGCATTCATCTGACTCCTACATATACAAAATGCTACCATGACAACGTGGATGCTGAAAGTGAGTTAAGTAGATCATTCTGCAGTTAGATGCACTGTTCTGACATAAAAGTATGAATATTTCAGCTTACATCTAGTGAAAAATTTGCAGTCCAGGGGAAAAAGGAAACCTGTAAGCATAAGGACGTTCTCTTCATTACACACCCGACCCAGTCATTGGCACGCTCATTATGTCACTTACTGGATTTTCTAGTGCCTCAAAATCTTTTGGATTTATGCATCTTATCTCCATTAGCTTGGTCCAATCAATCCCAAAATGTCTAACAGTAAAACTTGTGACTTGAACTCTTATGGGCAAGACCTGCATTTGCAGATAACATTTCATCAGAATTTATCCTAGTTTCTGATTGCACTTCTAGTTTGAAGCCCAGTCCTTTCTAGTTCAAGGAAGTAAACCAAACCCCAAGACACTAAAGGGATTAATTCCTCAAACTTTCTTTTCAGCTTTTCTGATACCAAACAGTAGATGTAGATGTATTTGGCGAAGCGAACCATGAATTTTTACAAGCACAAGTAAACAGCCGATATATATAGAAAGCAGAACGCAGTTAGACCTTGGGAGTCACCTGACTGGCAGTAATAAAACACACAAAAACAAAAAACACAACTAAAAACACAGTGAAATTTTCCATCTTCTATATCCGCTATTTCAAAATGTTAGAATTATGGATGGAAAAAAATGGTAACGATGGAAGTTGCAATACCATTCTCTGTCACGACCTGGTGACATCTCTGAGTAACTACTAAGCATATGAAAGACTTCTCACCGTGGTGTTCCCTAACCACTGGCTACACACCAGCTACATTACATCCTCATGGAGAGGTCACTGTTCAGGGGATGCGGAAGACCTTGGAACGTGGTTGTCACTTCTTCAGTGTTGTGAAACAGTTTTTCTCTGCCAAAGCCATCAGATTTCTCACGTGTACACTGCTGGCCTCAATCTCATCCCATCTTCTTTCTCATTTGGGTCAATCAAGAGAAGCTAAGTCCTTGTCCAAGTTAATTTATAAAACTAAGGCAGATTAACCTTTAAGGATGAAACTAAGTTTGATTTATTGTACTCCTATAAGGAGTAATGCTTAGCTGAGGTATACTTGTCCAACTAATAATTGCATCATTACACCATAAATGTTAACAGTATCTGATTGCAAAGGAGTTTCCTCTGATGCAATCTGAAAACAGTTTAAGAGCATATGTAACACAGTTACTTCCCATTTCTTAAAGTCTTTGTCACCTTGCTTTGATATTGTAGGTTATCTTTTGTGCAGGAGTTCTGGAAAAGATAAGTAGCTACCCTGGTGGCTGCTACCCAACAGAGCACAGGTTTGGAAGGTACCTGAAGAGGACCATTTCACCCTATCCCTCTGCTTACAGGGGGACTTTTCTGACAGGTAATTGTGTAACATTTTAAACTCCAGTGAGAGTGCTTTGTTGTTTTTTTTTTTTTAAGTCCTTACTGCAAATAAAGATTCTCTTAGCTAAACTATACAAGATATTTAGAATTATTTCTGATGCTGCAAAAAGAGCCACACACACTCCCCACTGGCCCAGCCTGCATTATCCTTTATTGTTATTATTAATAAAAGATCCGTCTTCACATCTGTGAAACCCAATTGACTATGTCAGTTGGAAATTTTAGGACACACCAAGCACCCATTTTAGTTTTTCTACAATCAGTGGACTCCCATTCTTTTTATACTGGTATTCAAAGCATCGCTGTCAGTAGCACAGAAGTGCTTCAGTTGCCATCTAGCAGCAAATGGCATCGAACAGACTCATTGAACAATGGCAACCAAAGTAACCAATTATGTATAAACTGCCTGAGTGCCTTGGGATCTCTGGATGAGTAACTACAACAGTCAGCAATGTGATTAAATCTGAGCTACAAGGCCATCTGACTATGCTTTAGATCCTTATCTGCATACCTCCAGATTAACAGTAAGCACTATATCCATAACAAGGTCATTTCCCACAGCATGTAGATATTAGGAATCTGACATATAAGACTGCTCACAGATACTGAAAAAAAAAGGAGAATTTTCTTTTTGAAAGAATTTTTAATGTGTCTGAGGCTTGCCATGACTTGAAATATGGAGATATCACCATTTTCATTGCAGAGTCTATCCACATGTAATAATACAAATTTTCCTATTTATTATGAATTCAGAGACTTAATAGTAAGAGTAATAAATCTGTTTGCTATTCACGTTTTAGAATAGATGGAAAGGCACAAGATGCTTCAGTGATATCTCCATAAATTTACAAGATCCTTTATTTTTACCTCTTTCAAAACCATTTAAGTTCCTCCACAACTGCATGCAAGTAAGGGACTGCAGAACCATATGGCATGTTTGACCTTTACAGCATACCCTAATCCCTGTCAAAAGGGAGCGATAAATTTGTAGAAACTTTAGTATAGTAACATCTCAACTAGCAAGTTATCTTAAAAATTGAAGTATATTCCTTCAGTTACAGAAAAAGGCAGCTACACTGGAAAAGTGAGCAAAGCATACAATAAAGAATTAAAAAGTATAACACCCACCTCTACGTTATCATCTCGCATTTCGTGTATTCCACATGTTCAGAGCTACCAGTTTAGGTTACTTCCTCTCCTAGTTTAGACTAGCACATATACAGGATTCTGAAGCTGCTGGTGAAATGGAGCAACACTTTTTTTTTTTCCCCCTTGCCACTCCCAGTTACCATTGGTCTGAGTAAAGCTGGACCCTCAGGTATCACACACTACATACAAATGTTTTTCTGCCAGTATTGGCAAGATGGGAGAATAAGCTCCATCTTACTCCAGGGAGACAGTCATTGATAATCAGCAGCTACTTTGTTTCAGTTACATGAGTACAACACTGATGTAGTCAAAGAGTTAACCACCACAACACAACACCCTTTGAACTTTATTCCATATGGCTACTCCCACCATAACAGATGGTGTAGCTATTTGTTTTCAGTTTACTCCTGATGTACTGTTTTCTGTCTTCTGTTAAAATGACTGTGGCTCAACAGTAAAAGTGACAGCTGTCCATTCCTGTTGTCCTTTCCTTGCAGCTTGCTATCTTAAAGCTCACGGAGAACACTGCCAAAGGAGGAGATTGCTCATACGCTGCAGGCTTTCTGATTGCTGTTTTCCCTTCTTCCCACTCCTCCACATTGCAGCAGGTTCTCATAGCTGAATAGGCTTACTGCTGCTGGGAAGAAAAAAGTAGGGGACTCCACAAAGGAGCCAGGGACTTGCTTACAGCAGGAGCAGGCCTAAAGGCAAGCTGCAGAAGTAGTAAGGATGAAATAAACAAACAAATCAGCTTGAAGAATTTTGGCACAGTTGTTTTTCCCACAGAGAAAACTACATGTACGTAAGTGTGTATACAGCAGGTTTCAGTGACCTTTCGTCCTGCCACTCCTCTTCCCTCCATTGCCAAGGACACATGTAACTACTTTTTTAATCAAATCAAAAGTTCAGTTCCCATTTGTCAATAACATAGTTTTCTTAAAAATCCAGTTAAGTTTATTATACGTGGTTTTTGAAACATATCATCCACACATATTCAAACCATGTAATTTTAACATTATTTGACCTAAATGTTAATTTGACTCCACTTCTCTATCACATTTCCATATGTGTGCCTGACTGAACTACCACTACCTAAGATTGCCTTGTGAAACACCGGAGTGCTGAGCTCTGTGTTTCGCAGCTCATGATTGTGACGGTTCACCTCAGTTCCACAAGCTTGTCAGTACAGGGGAGAAAAACCAAACCAAAATCAGCCAACGAAAAAAAAAAACCCAACAAAAACACCCTCCACAATTTTAGCATTCCCCCACAAAAAATTGCTGTTCCTTTGGAATTGGGGTGGGGGGGAACAACCAAAACACAACAGAAACCAAACCAAAAAAACTTGAACTCTCCCAGCTGTATTCCACACAGAAGCGAGAAATTAGTACATGTAGTCATACAATAACCCCTGTCCCCACCTAAAAGAAGTGACTACATATTTATCACTAAGTCACTCCATATGTTGACTCTCAAAACTGATTATCCATAACACTTCACATCCACTGTACAAGCCAGTAGTCTTATTTACATTATACCAGAGATCAAACAAGGCTTTAAAAGGACTGACAGCACATATACTGTTAGCAACTTACATCAGTACTCATTTAAAACACAAAATACATTTCTGTTATCACCATTTGATATAAGAGAGGATCAAGACAGTGGCCTGAGGAAAGTATAATAAACCTGGGAAAGGATTTATATGTAATGATATCAAGAACTTAATTTTAAAATTTCTTCCTGATAGCAGGAAATACAGCATTGGATGCCATGCAATAGACTTAAACAGTGCAACATGAACAGGAAATTCTAAGGAATCCAGGAGGACAAAGGAGAAATTAGTTGCTTGTTAAAAACAACAACAACAACAAATCCTATCTGGCATAATAAAATTGGATTCTGGTCTCTAGTGTACTCCTAAAAGTGTCTATGCAGACATAGACAATATTATATTTAGTTACAGAAACTGTAACTAAATACAATATTGAGTGAACACAAAAAAGGATGAGTTAAACCAGCTCTATTATGAAAGAAACACACAAAAACATCCCCCAAACTGCTAATTGTCAGGAACACCAATATCACATTTCCCATGAAGAACTGTTCCCAAACTGTTTGAAGTTTGAGTTTGTTGTTTATTCACAACACTTATTTCATTGCTCCACACAAGATACAAATCTTATCAAAAAAGCATCTCATTCATGACCTCACAGACTAAAATTTTCCACAAATACTAAATAAACTACATGGTTTCAGAGAGCTAGGCCACTATGTACTGGGTTTTTTTTTTCTTCTTTTGTGTTATATATTCTTATTAACTCTCCTAACAACAAATCATATGGCCACAGAAGAAGATGAAGCCCCATTATTACTTTTCCATGTTAGCATGATCTCATTGAAAGAAGCGGTGAAGCCTGGGTTGGTGAGAGAGGAACAGAGAGGAAGGTAAGTCACAGAACAAATCTCTCCATTGACAGTCAGAGATGGCTTGTAGCTCATTTTGCCCATAGTTCCAAACTTTAAGAACAACAAATACTTCTCCACCAATGACATCAAATACAATCAGGTTTGTCTTTTTTGCAAAAGCTAGCATCCAAATTTAAACTTTAAACTAAACTTTACTTTTAGTTTTGCTTTTTTTGAAGTGAACCTCTTGAGTATAATCTAACACTTCCTTACAAGCTTCTGATGAAAACAAGCATTGTAACTCTTTTTTCTGGAATTGTATTAAAAAATGCTTTTCATTACAATAATATATGACTTAAATAATACTATCATATGTTTCACTTTGACTCTTTATATTACTTTCCTTATTAATTAGCTCTTTAAAAAAAAAAAAAAGACAAAAGACCTCTCTTTTGACAGGCTTCAATTCCACATATGACGACGTGCTTGTCTCTTCCCCCCCCAGCCAACTGCATGTACTGAAGATTTCTGTAAGTATGATCAACAGAAAACAAAACAAGAAGTCTGAACTTTCTGCTTGCGCCACATAAAGATAAATTAAGATGCTTGTGTTAGAGAAGTTATGACAATTATTCAAGGATTGATTTGTAGTCATTTAACTGCACTGCTATCATGGTTTTCAAACGTTTCCATCACCAGAACATCAATGCCCAGGCCATAAGCACTGAATCAGAGTGAATGGTTAACATGCAGCATCTTCATAAAATTCCCAATTAAAGGTCCCAAATTATGGTATATTTTATTTTATATGCCAGTATATAAACAATATCAAAGCCACACAGATGCTCAACTAAAATTATACCACTTCATAACTTCAGACAAAAAGTTATGGCTTCCCAAATAATTTAATCCTAGCTAGATTGTGTGCCTCAGGAAAGGCTTTGTATGATTTCAATCTCTTCCTGACTCCCTCCTCCATAAAGATGAGGTTCATATTTAATTCATGCCTTTTTCAGTCACTTCCTTCTCCGCCTTAGAAATGACATTCTGGCTGCCAAATATCGCGGTAACATCGCAGCAAGTAAGAGCTGTGATCAATTTTCAAATTGTACTTGGATAATGGATACAGGCATATTTCACACCGATTACAAAACGGGGAGGTCTTCACTGAATTTCCAGTATGATTTATTTTATAAAACAGAGCTGAGCCTAGGAAGGGGGGCAAAACCCCCAATCATTTATATAAGATAATGACAACAACATGTATTAATTTACAATGTAAAAAGACATCTTTTGGGATTATTTCAGCCACTGTTCAATTAAGTCATTAGCTTTCGTTTCTTAGTAAGATCCATTTAAAAATCATCCAAACGCCAACATTAAAATGAAATAAGAATTATGTACTGCTAAATTATAAAACAATCTCCTTGATGTAGAAAATCAATTCTGCAGGCAAGGTGAAATTTGTGCAAATATCTGTTTGGCAAGGAATAACCATTATTCAGTCTTTTTAATATTTCTCAAGAGAACTTAAATTTATATATCATCTATTTACTTGCATTCATGTAATTAAGATTGCAGACTAATGATCTCTATAGCACTGTAATATACAGAGGTCGATGGTACTTACTCAGTAGTAAGAGTGTATTTCCTCCCTGGGAAGTAGTAGGGAGGGCTCACCTTTGTAGAACCCAAGAGCCTGTGCACATGCTCCACCCAAGAACTTTACCAAGCATTGCATTACACAGCGTTGTGAGAATTTTTATCTATCACTGCTTTTAGAGTCACAATTGCAGCAGCTTCACTGCGAAATCTGAGTTTTCAAAAATATTTTTTCCTCAGCTGTAACTTGTGCTCCAAGTTGTTCACAGTCCCAACCTTAGCCTCCTCAAAGAGTATTAAAGTATGTTGTGACTACGTATAAAAGCTTCCAATACTAATTTGGGTCTAAACCATCCATTTTTCCTAACAAAGTCCTGTACAGATAGGTCACCTCACCTTGAATTATTTACAGCACTAGGAACATGTAGAGCTGGAAATTCCTGTCTGATGTTGCCACTGTTGAAGGCATTTTTTTTCTTCTTCTTGTAGACCTTACTTAACCATTTCAAACACCCAGGTCACTTATTTTGGTAGAGGATCTATTTGGCAATTGTGCTTTGGCAACTCTTAAATCTTCCACTGTGATCATCTGATACCTTGTACCAATGTTTATAATACATGAATTCTTCGTATTTCAAATGGATTGTGGTTACTGCCTAAGTTGATCACTAGACATGCACCATATCTGAACAGGGAATTTCTTCCACTCAACACTTCCATTTCACCCTAAGGCAGGAAAAGTAAACGAAGTTCATGCTGCATTTACTACAGTAGTACAAAGAGTTCTACATGCTCAAGCTCAAGGACACTAAGCACTACAAAACTTTCTGTGGCTATTCTAGACTGTTGTCCTGGTTTCAGCTGGGATAGTTTTCTTTGCTGGGAAGCCGGGTTAAACCACGACAACTGTCTACATTGAATCCACAATTTCTGTACTGCATCAATATGTAGCATAAACACAATCCAATTGTTGAGTCTGTATTAGCCTCTGTATCTTCCAAAATGCCCTCTGGTTAATCAAGAATGGCCAGCCAGGCACAAACCCACTGCCCATTTCATTGCAAAACGACAATTTTTCAATCAGGAAAAACTGATATCCTGCTTTTGTTTTGAATCTATTTGCAGTTCTAACGGTTCAGCAGATATAGTAGATACTAATCTAGCTGGATGTAAACACCTTTGCAATTTTTGCAGAGGCTGAAGGAAGAATAGGTATGCTCAAGTGGATCAGTTATTGTCAGAATTACTTCAGTTACTTATTATGTGCAATGCATACTGTGATTGGGAAGGTTGTGTTTCCTTGGCAACTATCAAATACATTGTTAATGTCCCTGAAGAATATCTAGTCAATAATGATTGCAGTCCTTTAAAGCTTAGTTTTTAAATCAACTTTTTGGTTAGTGTAATCCTACCTCCCGTTTGTGCATTTAATTGATTACTGTTAGGTAGCTGAACATTGTTATGAAGGAAAGGTTAAAACCTATACCTTAGACCTCTTTAGAGATTTAGAGCAGTGCATCTGCAGAAATCAGAGATATCAACAAGAGATGAGAACTTGCAAGGAACCTATCCCATCTTTCACAACAGATATCTAGAATCGAACTGAATTAAGGTGAACACTGAAATTAGATGAGAAACACTAATTCTACTACATTGAGAACATGAAACGCATATGCAGTTTTATTACAGAAATAAGGACAATGATTGCAAACACTAAAGCAGAACGATAAAAACAAGCTTTAAATTTAGCGGGCCCCCAAGAAGTTTTGAACAACCCTAACGCTACTATAGGCTACACCCTACTGAAAATTGAGATTTCATTCTTAATTAAAAATTCCAAGTTCCACATTTAACTTAGCACAATAAGAACAGGTATGTAAACTACAAAACCGTTACAGTCCTACTAATTTAAGAAACATTTCAAGCATGAAAACCTCAATCACATATGGGGGGGGGTGTGTGGAAATAGATATACACATATATATATTCCTGAGAAGGAAAAGACTTGAAGGATAAATAAAAACAGTTTTCTCAAGTCCTCTTGTTCTCTAGTACCATGCTATTTCTTTGTTTTCTCAAAGCAGCTGTTTGAAAGTAGTTATATCAGACTCAGAAACAGCAATAGAACAATGACCTCTTCTCCTTACGTGTTATTTATTCCCCATCAGTTATATACAGAAAAAAAAAATCCAAGTGTCAGAATTATGTTGTTAATTCAGATAGTGTCCTTTAAAAAATAACAGTACAATTAAACACTAAGAAGTTTAAAAAAACATGCCAAAAAAACCCAGTGAACTTCCTCTCCATGCCAAATTGTAAGACATTTGATATTGTTTATGTAGTTGAGTAGGAGAGCTTGGGGTTTTCAGTCATTTCTCTTTTTTTATTTATTCCAAGGGCAAGGAAAAGAATTTTAGCTCAAAAAATCTTCAAAAAGGCTGCAAATAGGGGGAGTAACTTCTCCGGGTCACTGATAACAGTAAAGCAACGATCTGTGGACATCACCATATTCAGCTCTGTACTTCTTGCGGATCCTGCACCAAAAGGTACCCAAGCTAAAATTTACTTTCATTTCTCACCACACCTTAGCAAGGGTCTACCCCTTAACTGTGCAAAATAGGGTTTATACCCTTTTTTTTTGGTTGGTTGGATTTTTATAGGACATTAATTTCGCAGATCAAAAGTAAATCTTCTTCCAATAACTGTATAGGCTTCATCATGTAAAACAAAAACTCCAGAAAAGAGAAATTGAGCATATTGTGACTCTTCAGGGCCTTCAAAATGGCTGCTTTTTGTAACCATGGGCTTTTACTTTTGGGGGGGGGTGACGGGACACAAGAAAAAACACCATACAAACCAAACCAAAAAAAAACTCAACATAACTCTACAAAACGGCATTTTATCCGTTAACTTACTCTGTATCAGCTCTACGGTTAGTAAGTTTTTAGATATGGAAATCAGTCGTGATGAGAGACGACAGCATTGTTTCCAGATTCAAACCTGCAAACTATGTAGCTGTACTAGTCAGCAATGCTGACCAGGGAAACATGGGAAATTAGCTTGATGTGAGCTTGCAAGAATGCATGCATTCAAAATAATTGTTTTCTTAATTTTATTAATGATGTCACAAACATCATTTGAAAGGGAGTAGAATAAAATAATAGAAAAAAGTATATTCCAAGTCAGAGTCTATAAAGAGGATTAAATAAGACATTGATGGTAGCAACATGGATTAGCTATGTCTTTCGCTGTTGCAGAAAACCGCACTCAGATTTTATCTGGAGCAGAGTCGACATTTTTTTTTTCATCTCCTATTTTCATTCAGTATTTACAAAGATATGTAAAAATTTACAAATGGTCCCTAAACAATTGGGCTACTAGTGGTGTGGGCGGCTGGCCAAAGTGTTAGTTTACGTGTTTATTTCAGAGTTCTCCATCTATCATGTTACCACCAAACAAAAAGCACCTATAAAAGTAAGTCATGCTGAAAAACTCTTGGAATATTATAATACTTAAGCAAAATAAAAGCAAAAAAAGAAATCTTGTGAAGTAGACCATGTTTGTTAGTTTTTGTGTGCTGTAAGAAGTTACCTACTAAGCATTACTAGTCTTCTGGACAGTTAAAGGAAAGCAGCGCTACTGCTTTCTGCGCACTTTTCTGTGTAACAGCACTAGCACAGAGGTATCAAGTCAGTCAGCTGAAGCATCTGAGCTTGTGTGCTTGAGGATTTAAATGGCTAAGCAAAATTTTATAAGAAACCAAATTAGATTACACATGCATTGTAACCAGTTACTGATAAATTATTGCTATAATTGCGTCAAGTCACATGTAGAAGAGGTAGTATAGAGAAGTGAGACCGGAACCCTCTTTCATGTAAAACATTTTTTTTGCAAATATATTACCCTGTCTTTGCTGTAGTCGATGCTGTAAGTAGCAGAACAGAAAAGGAAAGAATAAAAACACACACTGCAGCAGGAAGGAGCAAAAGAGATTACAGATAGTATTGAACAGCTTGAATTAAGTGTCAGCCAGTACCATTGCTTTGAAATCCAATAGCTTCACACTTTGAAGCCACCGGTAACAGCCAGCAGCCATGCTTGACCACAAGACTTCTGACACCATGGGGAGATGCTTTTCCTCCTCCAGTTCTAAATGTGATTTCTTATTGTATTAGTAAATAGCTGGACTGTTTTTAATGCTACTTATCTGGGAAAGCAGATAGTGACTGCCTTGTTTCCTTTTTAAATTTAATGGCAGAGATTAAAGGCCCCATGTGCACTAGTACTTCACACTGTGCACTGTAAGTCATTCCCAGCGGTCATCTTCAACATCTTCACAGACTTGATCATAAGCTGGCTGTTATCCAGATAAAAGCAAGGTCTTACTACTTAACTTTCGTGCTTACTTAAGGGTTAATTTTGCAAGTATTCACCTTCTTGTAAAGCTCTAGTAAACCTCCACAGCTATTCAACTGTACCTCCACAACATTATCACAGAAAACTGCCTTTAATGCAACCTCCACAGAAGTTTGCAGACTGAAGGTGACACTGCCTGGCTGTAATTTCACCTTTTTCTTGTTCTAATATCAGTGCACAGGAAATGCTACTAAGATCTTTGCATATGTAATTATTATCTCTAGACAGTATTTGAATTTGAGAGAGTTTTTTTTCACAATAAGATTTTTTTTTTTTTAAGTGTCAATTCTAGGATTCTTACTGAAGATGAGAGCATTTCTCTGATGTTCCGATTTCAGGATATAATTTGCAATATCATTTCTGTTATATCATGCTATGAGAAAAAAAAAAATCTTCCTTCTCCCCAGTGTAAGTTTCAGTGCCAGATGAGAAACAAAATACCTCATAGAAGGTTACACAAAGTTGGGAAGTAATAATAGTGATGATGATAACAATGATAGGTTTTGATGTCTATTAACTCAACACGAAGATGAACTACAAAAGACTGATCAGGAGAATATACTGACAATATACATCCTTGTACATATGATAAAGTCAGTATCTGGCAAAAGAGACATCTACTTACAGAGATCTTAATATTTTCTATTGACAAGTGGCAGTTATAGCAGAAAAGAAGTGAACAATAATATTTTAAATACTTGCTATGGCAACAAGAAAGTTTATTAAGGAGTTCAAACAATTAGGCCTGTTTAATTAACACAAAACACTCAAATCCCCTACACCTTACAATATGATGGCCTTCACTAGGTTTATACAAGTTGCTCTTTTGCTGGTATCTAATGTCATAAATAGAATTTAAAATTATTAAGAATATATTACTTTCCTCAGTACTATGTCACATCAAAATTTGAAAACTATCCTGATATTCAGTTCAATGGTTCTGTCGTCACACATCTTTCTTCTGTTCCTCAGTAGCAGCACTTCAGACCAGGAGGTTTTCGGTTGCTGGTTTGCATTTTTTTGTTGTTGTTTTGTTGTTTGTTTTTTTTTCCCCGTTGTCGTCTTTTTTTTTTTTTAAACAATATCCACAAGAATTTAAAAAATGAGGCTTTATTTTGAAATTAGTATCTCCTGATCCGGCAGTAAACGCCTATACACTACTCAAAATAACAAAAACAGGCAAAAGATCTTTTCTTAAGATTAAAACCAAACAAACGTATGTGACTAGTGTAATCTGCCTTGTGCTTCTTAAAACGCAAACATCACTGAGGTGCCTTTTAATTCTTGAATATTAAGAAATATTTGGAGGCGGCATATTAAATCTAGAGCGACACATTTCACTTGAAGGGATGAGTTCTTTTTTTATAAAGGAGTAATCTATGATAATTCAAACCACTAGAAGGCAGTCCAGGTATTTCTTCAGAGCTGCTATTTTTCCTCACAACTAAAGCTTTGCTGTAGAAGAATCTTAGCCAAAAAAAAGGTTTATGGGAAAAGTAAGTCAATTGGTTTTGTAAGCTATAAAGGTCAAAATACTTCTGTGAAATATTCCCTTTGGAAAGCTTGGAAACAACCTTTTTCTCAAAAATTTCGTGACAGCTGGTAAAGCAAGAAAACATATGCTTTTTTTTATTACATAAATAAAAATGACTGATCCGACTTATTAACACTGATTCTCTCAAGACGAAAACAAGTTTCCAGCAATTTTATGCAGTCCTTATTATACTTTAGCAATGTCTGCTTTTAGATGAGCAATATTTATCCTGAACATCCGTCTGCAGGATCAGTTAAAGGATTTAGAAATTATGGTTCCAAATTTATTAGCTTACATGGAAACTATTTTTCAGTCTATTGAGAATGATAAACTGAAGCTTTTAAGGCTAAAGAAATAAAAACAAGTGGTAAGGTCTGATAAAAGTCATGCCTGTAATTATCTGATTAATAAACCACAGAATTTCAGTTACTTGTATTTTGAAAAAGATTTTAGAGTCCTTTTCCAGACACATCTTGATTTCAAAGCCAGGGAAGAGACTATACTATATTCTGATGATGGAATAATAAATTCATTCTAGTAGATAAAATCCAAAACGACTAAATAAAGTAACACAGACGTGAACAAACAATCGCCTAGTAAAAATATGTACAGTAAAAATCCATAGGGCTTCTAGAATAGACGACAAGTAAGCATAACAGGAATAAATAAGAAAACCTGCAATTGACTGGAAATAATTTAAGAAAGTGAGTCTATTAAATACCACTCAAATTCTCTAAAATAAAGAAATCTAGATGAGCGAGATCCTTAATTTAATATAGTAGTCCTCAGTGTTCTGGACAGAAAATGAAGAGTAGCGGTAGACAAGCAGACTTCCATTGCCATGTCCGTGAAGCTAGTTTATGGTACAGCTTTTCACTCCTGGACACAAGAACAGTTGAGATGCACGGGCTTGCTGGCTACGTTCAACATTCTGTCTAGAGATGTACATACGGAAGAGTATTATAGAAAGCTGGTCAGGTACTCATCTATATCACACGATTTTTGTCTGCAACTAGCTTAACTCCCTTCTGAGTACAAGCCAGACTTGCAAGAATCCCGAGAGAAGGCATTAGGCAGACTTGTTTTATCCAATACTTGCAAGCTCTCTGTCAACATTCAGAGAGAACACTAAAGTTTTGTGCATATAAATGCTGCTTGGCTTAAAATACACAGTAAACAGAAACTGGAATGTTATTAATACCTTCAAAAATAGAAGCTGTTAGACAGTTATGCTATTTGTGTTCCTCATACAGTGTCCCACTTTCTCACTTTTATACATAATGACACTCATATAGTATTCTCACTTATGCATTTAAGCACATAGTTATTTTTTTTTTTCCCCCAGGGAGCTCTTTCTACTTCTTTGACATAATCCAGGTATGGACTGGGATGCTCTCCCTGTCATGAAGCAGCACAACAACAAAGACTTCCAAACTTATTCAATAAACAAACATTTTAGTGCTGACAGATGAGTAATCTTTCACTGGTCATAAAACAATTTTGATGCAAGTATTGTGAGCCAGCTCTCTTGGATGACAAGCTCGTTTTGCACAAGCTAGAGCCTAGAGCTCATACAGCCATTGCAGTAGGGCTCCCAGCCAACCAGTGCCTGAGGTACAGCTACTTCCCCCTTTGCTTTCCACCAGCACACCACCCAATAAGAACTCCAGTTATTTTATTAAAACTAAAAAATAAAATTAAAAAACTAGAACAAGAAAATTCTAAATAGAGAGAAGTTTAGAATTACTAGATCACAGTAATCAAAGCACGAGGCTTTTAGGACTGTCCCCTCCATCCACAGGGAAATAGCAGGATACATTGTTTCCTCCAGCCCAGAAAACGACAACGGCTGACAAAAGATTCCTTGCAGTGCTTCTGAATCCCTCTTTCCTGTTAGATTTGTGTCCCACTGTGCTCTCTACTCCAGACAGGCACATGCCCCTTCTGAACTCCCTACTTACCAGCTCATCCTAGTTTCCTTGCCAGAAGGACATGCAAATTTTGTTCAGTTAGCCTTAAACTTTAAGGTGCAATCTCCCTGTCCTTCTCAGCAGGCTCAGTTATGACCTAGAGCGCACTCACAACACAACGTGAACTAGAAGCTTTCATCCTTGTTAAACTGCAACAGTTCTTTGAAAGACTACAGGTAACCACTAGCAAAACCAGCAGTTTTACCACAGAAGCTCAAATATTGATAATCTCTTCCAGCTGCTCTCAAGGCAAAAAAACACTGCTCTCAAAGGATGGGCACTGTGCTGAACTACACGCAGCAAGTCCTCTCATAACAGCTCAACAGCTACATCCCTATGTTACTTTTAGGTATCCCTTACTGCTTCCTGAAGCACTTCCTGCTCTCTAAATGCTTGCAGAGATCAAGTCTTAAATTAAAATCAATGTTACCTTGCCACAGATTCTCTGCTTTCCTTAGAGAGAGTGTCAAGCATCACAGTACAAGCCACATGCAATGCTCTGATAATTCTGCACTCTGGCAGACTGCAGAACTTCATGGACAGCTTAATGTTAAATGGGATTAATAATGTAAGAGATTGTCATTTGATAGAACAGGAGAGAGATAAAGCTATGTAAGAAAAGAGGACAAGAACTAATTTACTACCCTCAAAAGTTAAGAGCATATTTACTTGACCAAAAATTAAATTGGCCAAGGTATTTCTGCCTGCAGGCTACCCGAAAACTCTCTCATTAGTTAGTTCAAAAACTCTACCCAGACAGCAGTGTCATTGCTGCTTCCAGTGCCCAGGCCATAAAAAGCCCAGAAGCCAAGACGACTTAAGGAAATCCATATCTGGTTTTCACAATGCATAGAAAGAGGGGAGTAACTATTTTGTGATTTATTGCTAAAAGTAGCAAAGTTAAGATTCCACCTTCAATGTATTGAGATGTGATGAAAAAGAAAGCTACAGAAAAACAATCAGAAATCCATGGCCTGCACTAAAGGTGTCTGAAAAGAACAATTAACTCTCCAATAAAACATCATCCATTGTTACATCTTTTTACTTGGGAGGGGGAAGGGACACTAGACAGTGATTTAGTCTTAAAAGTAGTAAAGGACATGAAGTTTTTAGCAGGAATTATCAGTTGTGCAGCAAATAATCCCTCAACAGCTCCACAGCACAGAAAATTAGACCACCCTTCGACAGAGGCAACATTTGTGGATTGCTGAATATTGAACAGGGGGAAGTCAAACGTCTCCCACAACACTCTCATCTTCTAACAAAATTCAGCACAGCAAACACCAAAATCTCCCTGAAAACAAGAGAATGCAACATTTTGAAAACAGACCTTAATAGAGATTTCTCAAGCACAACAGAGAAGTTGAGCGAACTGAAGAACCTTTGCTGAACTCTGATTGCACCATAAAATGAGACTTCGAACAAATAAGCTTTCTAACGGTAATAGGAAATAAAATAAAAGCTTCCTCAACAATGGAATTGCTGGTTCACCACCAGCCACCAAGTACCCTCCTACTCTGGAGGAACAGAAAGAATGATTTTCCTCTTCCACTCTTTATGAGAATAGCCTTTCATAAGAATTACAGTGCTACCAGATAGAGTTAAGGTTTTTTGTTTGCTTTGGTTTTACTTTACTCAATACATCTAAGCAATAAACTGAATTAATCTTGCTATGTTTTCTTCCAAACGCGAAATGGTACAGCCCACTGCATTTTCATCACATGAAACATTATATCCTTCACTAAAACCTCACAAAGCTCCATGAAAGCAAACGTGACTTGCAGAGGTCATACAAATAACTCAGAGACTTCTAGTGCAATATTGGTCAGCCCAGTGTTAGATACCATCTACCACAGTGCCTTTAGCGTCTGAGTTTGTGCATGTTACTTTGTATAAAAGCACCCAATCAACCAATACTGGTACATGTTTCTCAAATTACTCCAATAATCACATATGTGAGAAATTAGAGCCAAGCCAAGAGAGAGAAAGGGATAATGACAGAACAAAAAGATAGAAGGAAAATATTGAGGAAAATTGAGACAAAATACAGTGATTTAACCCACATTATAGAGTGATATCTGAAGTATGAAATTCATAAAAAAAAATCCTTAGGACAGAAAGGCAGATGAGGCTGCAGGTCTTTGAATCGTAACATGCCAAGACAGCACTTTAATCTTGCAGCCTATCTATAGTAACATTCTGCAGTTCTACAGAGCTAAGTTACTTTTTACTTTCCTTTCACTGTTCTTCCTATACTATCTAATGCTAATGTGTAAACTGAGTAACAGACTCTCAGCAAAAATCAAGTTTTCCAGTGATTCTTATTCCAATGCCTACCCTTTCCAAGAATCTCGGTAAGGCTTGTCCATGAAGGGTCAAACACTTTTTGCACCACCATGCCTCCTACCTCTATAGTTCTCCAAAGATGAGATGAATGCATAAGGATTACTTTAGTTATATCTTCACACTTGCTAACTGTAGCCAATGTTTTGTGTCTGAACAGATGCTTTCCTAGCCTCAACAAAAATGATATTTAAAAATACAGTATGTTATTTATATGGATGTATTCACTCACTAGCCACACTATGCATTAAGTGCTATTTAATGCAGGTAACTGAGGATGAGTTACAGTAAACTCAAAAAACTTCAGTACAGTCAGAGTGAAAGTTACTGTACTCATAATTTGTCCAAGTAGAAGAAAAATCATTACATTACCTCATACTACCAAATAAGCTTGTGCAGCAACTCATTTACTTGCTAGAGCTGAACTGGCAAATACCATTCCCATATTCATGCCCCTCCCTGTGAACAGAATGTGAACACAATTCCAGCTCAAGTCCACATGGTCTTTAGATCCTATATATTGTTTCATTGATCTTTGGTATTAAATTCGGAACATTTCTGTCAAAACCCATGAAACCCCAATCCCACAGAACTTCAGCAGATTATATTCGCATCAAAAATGAATTCATCAGTACCAAGCAGAAGACTTACAGACTCTAGAGCTGAAGGGCACAGTCTTAACACCAAGTTGTAAAATTTCGGTAGACATTAGAATTAAATTATTAAAACAAGCTAAAAAAATAAATGAACTCATATTTTTCAAGGATATAATCCACTGCATAACAAATTCATTAATATTTTAAGAAGCCCTCCAAAATTTTACATGTATACTTAAGAAGTACCTTTAACAATTACAGTTTCCAGAGTCAACTTGCAGAGCAGCTGAAGTGTTTCTAGCAAAATTTTAAAAGGCCATTTAGTTTTTATGCAAACAAAGTACACAGCTTCCCCGACAGATTTCAAGCTCAGTTTTGCCCTTCTTACTGACGTCTTCCTTATAGGCACTTCTAATGCTTATTTGTAGCTATGCTAATCTGACAAGTACTTTGATTAAGAAAAAAAATAATTTCTCCACCATTAAGGGGGACTATTAATGATCAGCATTATTGCAACTAGAAGTCATTTGTTCTTATTACGACTACTGCTAATATCTAAACACAGGCCAAACTTCCTTTTGGACAAGGTAATTTCACTTACTTTTTTACTGGAAATTTATAAAGAGAAGTTCAGCGTTATTTTAGGAAGTACAGGGACTGTGTCAGACAGTCACACCATCTAGGACAGCAACAGAAGAAAAGTAGTATTTAACCACTTTTAATCCCAAACAAAGGGGAATTCTCAACAACAGTTAAACGGGCACTTGATCACAGTCCCAGGAGCATCCCTGTATAGACAGAGCATAAAGTGGAAGCAGCAATTCCAACTTCCTTATAAAAGTGTAACAGCTATTTTAGATGCAATTTTTCCTGACAATTGCTTCCAAATTAAACCATTAAACTTTAGACAAGAAAAGCTATCCCTACCTTATGACAAGTATTTTAGCAATTCCTCATCACATGGAGCAGAAGGAGCATGCAATACAGTGTTACATCTCCAGGGACTGAGAGAAAACAGAGGGATTAAAAATCTCTTGCAATAAGGAACTAAATCTAATCTCTAAAATTTGGCAGAAAATCTAGAGATAATTCAAGCTGGGATGTTCTGTTCCGCATTAGAACTATAAATTATAATACCTTTAGGTCTTTCAAGTACACAGTTTGAAGCCTAATTACTTTCGCAGATTTATGGTAGCTGAACACCAGAGCACAAGTATTTGAACATCACCACCACCCCATCTGCAAGACAAAAAAGCGTTTACCTAAGAAGTTCTAGACAATTAAAGGTACAACTTTGACCCCCAGTAACAGATGCACACGTGCACGTACACGTTAGCAGTGTAACCCCACACAGTTCATTATAAATCATCATGTTTTCCTGTAAAAAAACTTCATAATGTAAAGCTGTTACCGTATCAAGCTGACATATGAATAGAGAAAATAAAGCCTGGCTCCAAATCATTCAATTGTAGAGTAAATAAATAATCACGAAATTATTTTGTCTTCTGATGTCTTCCCTCTCCTATAAAGATCTTTATTTAAACCGGAAGCAAAACCAGGTCTTCACAATTAGCATCAAGTGCACTTTAATAAACTTTAGTAACCAGATCTGTCAGAGGTAAGACGGATCATTATGAACTAAATTACTGAGCTCTTGTCACCCAATTTTAGACTCAAAACTGGGGGGGTGTGGGGTGGTGTAATATCCATTAAGCAAGTCACTTCAAAGCAGTCACCATCATCTTTTTCAGACTCAAACTATGTCATACCACCAGTAACCTTGTACTATGCCTTATTCTTCTTTGCCTCAGTAGTAACACAAAAAAACAACTAAAATATATTTCCAGCAACCAATGTTTTTTCAGGTTGGAAAGCATTTAGAATTCACATGCCTACATTACCCTTTCCTTCTATTCATTATTGTCCTATTTCCAAGATCTTATTTCCACAAATATTCTTCACACACCTTGCTAACTTTCTGCTCACTTCCATCTTCCTTACTGATGGTACAGCTAGGAATTGATGCATAGAGTTTGTCATCCAGATGATGACAGAATCATTTCTCCAAAAATAAACAAAAAAGATCTCTGCCTTCTAAGGTTACTACTTTTATTGGTTCATATTTCAAGGAGAGTACAGACAAAAGGGGAAGGCAATGAGATGTTGAGTACTATACCATTAAAGAGTACTGAGTAGAAAGTAGATGAACACGGGAGATAATTAAAAAGATCTACCTGTACAGTTAGTATTTCTTACAATCTTAACCTTTTTGAGGGGGTGGATAAGGGAAACTTTCCTGTGTTCCTATACATGGCCTTAAAGCTCAGGCTCCAAAGAGTAAGGAATCGTCACCGTGACACACTGCAGAGAGTTTAAAATATATCCACAACACAAGGATTTGTAATCAGGTAATTACTCTGTATAAGCAGTTACGATAAAACAAGTTATCTTCAGTTCATCAACTGATAATCCTTGGTGTCTCACAGGCTGGCTTTCTTAAAAAGAAAATTCGATACACTTCCCTGTTGAGAAACGAATCCATATCCAATAAATACCATCTCTTCGTATGAATTTAAGTCATCAAGCATACAATTTTTCAAAATTCATGTCCTAAGTATGCAAATGATTTGTTTGTTTCTCTAGAGAGCATACCTCTATATCTTCAGCACGATACATTTACTGTTTCTTACATAATGCTTATTTACACCCCGAAAACTGTTTAAATGATTCCATTATTCCTTCTTTTTGATCTCTGTATCAGTACTTAATACTGAACAGTAATATCACCTTTTGGAACCATATTCTGTTGCCAAGGATACTAGGGATATAATTATGATTTTATTGTAGACTAACTGAAAGACTTCTCTTTGTTGAGAGTGCAATTCAGACTCATCTAGTGTTAATTGCACCTACACACCTCCTTTCATCAAGATATCGTGGAGTACTATGAAAATTATATACCAACACTCCTGTGACTCAAATTCTGTTTCTATTACACGGACAGGGAAACTACAGCATGAAGGCTACAAATGACTTGAAGGTCAAAACTTCAACTGGAAATGAAATTCAAGTGTCACCCTACCTCTGGCTGCTAACTCTGCAGAGGCAGCAATACGGTTATTTCCCTGGCCAAAGACAGCCCCCCCACTATAAAGTCTTACTTGGTGCAAGTTCAGCTATACAATCGTGAAAGCTTCCTGTATTCCTCAATGCTACCAACTTAATTATTGTGTCTGACAAGGCAAAAATACCACTCTAATACAAGTTTCACCATTCGTCATCAGCATGGTGCAGCTGTTACCTTGCTTGCCAAAACTGCCAGCCCTCAGTAGGCAACATCATTTAATTAGCTTAGGTTACACTCCAAAAAGCACAGAATTTGAAAGAAAACTAAGCCAATGTACCAAGCAATTGTAGTGATAAAAAAATGTTAGGGAGATTCGATCCTATGGGGTGGGTTCCTCTTTTTTTTAAATAATGATTTCACTTTTTTTTTTTTAATGGAACAATGGAATATTCCTCTTCATACAGGAAGAGCTGTGAAGCTTGGTATGAGCCCTGTGGACTCATTCTTTTTGCTGCTCTTATCTTTCAAGCAAAAGAAGGAAAATGGGAAAGGGGGTGGGGTACGTATCTTCAGGAAAAGAAGAAATAGCATACATTTACCAAAGGTGAAATTCAACTGAAATGCATCTATCAAATATGAGGTAAGATTAAACCATCGCATTACAAAGGGAGGAAATAAAATACTGAAGGGTTGAAATAGCTTGAAGAATTTTAAGCAAGTATTCGGAATTCAGAAGCTAGATTTACTGCTGCAGGAATTTTACGTCACTGTTCAAGAGCACACCTTCTGTAACTAGCCTCGCACGCAACTCCAGTTAACAGAGAGATTCAGCAGTTCATTGGAACTGGGACAGTTTCTGTCCCATATTTCAAACTATAAGCATCCTGTTCTACGTAGTCCAATGTGTCTCGGTAGTTTGATTTTTATCAAGCAGAAGTGTAACATATGTTATGAAATAGGTTTAACCTCTTATGAGCTGCCTCCGAAAAAACCCCATAGTCAACTAACTTCATGTTTTCCATGTTCAGCAACAGTAATCTGGGACTTGGGGAAAAAAAAAAGTATTTTCAGATAACATCCACACATAAGAAACAAAGCCTTCATAAATGTATGCTTTTTTTTTTTTAAACATTTTACTGCTGAAACTGCCATTTTCTCTTTCATGCCTTAAAACATTTGAGGAGTCATCAATGCAGTAGTCTCACATAAAAACAAAAAATACAAACAAGTCTGGAAAAAAACCCCAATGCTACTATTTATCAGGACTTGTTCAGTAACATTTTGGAGAAAGTCCCTTAAATATACAAACAAGCCAACAACTCATCCTTCAGGTGATAACAACTCTCAGCTGAAATTTCATGTGGGCTACTACAATTACTGTGGTTAAATCATTGAAACATGTCACCACATGTTTAACTTTGAAAGATTAAGTCAGTTTCTGGCCTCATGGCTAGTTTGATTTAAAAACAGCCCCCCATCTTCGTGCTATAGTTCAGAAACCAACTCTGAAGTAGCCACAAAATTCAATCCCTGCTTTAATTCAACACATCGCTGGTATTTTTCTTTGCTTTTTTGCTATTAACTATCCAGTTTAATACATGGACTACACAGGCACTAAAACTCTAGGCCAAAGATACCATACCACATACGCTTCCTTACCAGCTTATTCATTTGGCTCTTTTGCAGCTTACCTGCTAGGCTGCCCCAAAGTCAAGTGCCTCTGACTTTGAAGAGTCCATACAAATGCTGAAGGGCGCCTTATCCTTTTTTTAGAAATGCTACCGTCGCTTGCTCAGAACTAGAACCCAGTCACCTTTTGAAGTGTTGAAATATTCCATGGGAAATTATTTCACACCATCCACTTAGAGTGATTAGGTCACACTGGCTTGACAAGCAGACCATACTCAACTCTCCTGTGGTTTGTCCAATGTCCATTTGTCACTTTAGACATCTGCTTTGAGCAGACAAAAAACCCCCTGTGTTTTAAGGCTTGGTACAGATTTCACTACTGTTCAAGCTTTGTCTTTCTATTGAAGTTTTACAGTCAGTTAACTCATCTTATTACACAATTCTGTCTGCCACCTGGGGAAAAACTACAGTTCCTGAGACCCATGAGGATGGGCTGTTCGGGATTTCTTTTTTCTGACGAGGTACTTTTTCCTAACTTTAGACTATGCTAATTCTATTCAAGAAACCTATTAAGCCTAGTCTAGAAATTCTGAAGTACTTAAACTCCACCATAAATGCATGCTAACACTAGCTTTGGCTTTTTTGAACAAATAAATGAAACTCTAAAAGACTTCAAGCCACAGGAACCATAGGGTTCCACCGTATATCTTACAGAGAATCAATGCTGAAAAACATTTTAAAGAAATATTAGCATTCTTCAGCTACAAAACCCTGGAACAGAGTTGATGACTTCTATTCTAAGGGTTTCAAATTAGGTATTGCAAGCCTCCTGCTGCAAATATACTTTCTTAGTTCTAATGTCACTGGTCCCTTTTCATATATCCAAGTTTGTATGGGAAGGTGTTTAAATCGAAGAAAAACAGTTGGATCACGCTTTACAGAAATATTTCTTTCTTAGCTGTTATATGAATGGAGCCTTGGGTCTACATTCAAGAACAGTAGTTTCATCACCAGGGGCACTATGACTAGTGTCCAGTACCAAAATGACATGTAAGAGAAACATCTATACTTATTTTGTAGCCATATAGATGCCTGCTACTGAGTCCTGGAATACTGAGCAGAGAATCAAAGCAGAAATTGAGTTAATTATCAATTGTTAAAAAAAAACAATTTCAGCAGGAAATACAATTCAGATCTCCCATGTGAAAAGTGATATATGAAGAATTTCAACTCAGCCACATAATTTGTCAGTTTGCTTGTTGTTAGGGAGCAGCAAGTAAAGTGTTCAGAAGACAGTTTCTCTCTTTGTCCATACCTTGCACCTGCTGGTGAGAAAGCGCAATTCTGCACACTTAACAAGTAAGTGGAAACCCACCGCAAGAGATACTAATCTCCTTGGGTAATTCCTTGCAAAGTAAAGTTTTTCTAAATGTGCACTCATGACACCAACAGAAACCAACCTTCTGTCCGTCACTACAGGGTGACAGCGGCACAAGGAAAGTGCAGAGAACCAGCTGAACAAGCGCGGAGTCCTGAGTGAAGACCTCCAGTCTCTGTGCATCTCAGGGAGCCAACCAGAGCAGCCTCTCAGTAGCTGCGACCAATTTAACAGCAGAACTTACATTTTCAAGGGAAGAAAAGGCCTCTCCGTGAGCTGTTCATCTATAGCTACAAAGGTGAACAATCTGCAACATTACACATCATAGAGGCAAAGTGGCATCATTTAAGGAAGGAAAAAAATGTGGTACAAATGTAGAAGTCTCTTAATCACTTGAAAGAACACCCTGTGATATGCAATTGCTTTGACAGTGTGAGGCTCATATACAATGCAGTCTTAAACTGTACTGAGCGTCTTTGAATGCTCATGTTAATTAGAATATTACCATCACTGGTAACTCATTTCATGGAGAATATGCTACAGTCAAGAGCTAAGCATTTTTTCTTGTTATCTTAGATACTGTGACTGACCAAGAAATTTGTGTGTTTTTTGTATCAACTCATAGAATGAGATTTATGCACAAATTCTCATGTGAAATTAAAGGAGCATTTAAACTCTTGAAATTAAGCTGAAAGATAAGTCCATTTTAAGTATCAGTCAGATGCTGTATGGTTCATGGGTTCCACACTGGATAAAAGTCTTCCTTGCAAAATTCAAATGTTTTATTGCATGCTCTTTGTGATGCACTGCAAATACTTAGCATTAGTGTTACTAGCAGACATGAAATGGCTTAAAATCTTAGTGTACTTACTCTTTGCCAAAAGTGACTGATGTAATTTTAGTCACTTTACAATATAAAGCTGCTTTATGATGCAGGTAAGGGATTTATTTCTTCCTGTGTAAGAGACTGCAATGACAATCCTCTTACCTCAGTCCTAAGCATAGGCTGCTCTTTTTAAAATATTTATGTTTCTTTCTTCATCAGGTAGTAAAACATGGTCTCTGTGGGTCGGCCAGTAGAGGGAAGCATCACATTCCCAAATCTAACACAGCACAACGTTACCGTAATTCACTTCCACAAGTTTGAACGTTTTATGATTCAGTTCAAAAACAAAGTACTATCCCAATTAAGCTTTTTAAAGCTACGACTGACTTGTACGGGACAGCATAGATGCTGAAACTACTGAAGAAAGCTGCAGTTCTCTCATCAGATGGTGTTTACTGTCGGAGCCCGTTGAGTACTGGTGCACGAGGAAGGATGCACACAAGGGAACATTCTCCGAGGGGCAGGTTCATTTGGGCACGAATATTTTCATCAGACTCAGAGTTTCATTTGTGTTTAGTTGTTTTTTGGGGTTTTTTTTGTGTTTTATTTTTCAAGATGCTATGAAACTTTGTTCTTCCCTGATCACAGCGGCAGCTAGAAACATTTGGTGAAGCAAATCCGTAACTATTCCATGCTTTCCTGCTTTCATCTTAATCATGCTTCCAAATTCCAAGTTTACGGGATACACATTCTCTTAAAATAAATTGAAGCAGTAAACTCTGCTTAGAAAAAAACATAAGGATAACAATTAGGAGAATGTGTCCCACAATACACTTATCTAAAGCAATACCTGAAATTTGAAATGGAATTGACTATTACAATAGTGCTTTTCTAAAATTTTTGAAGATCTTTTCCATTCCTAGCATACTGGTTTTGGTTTGTTATTGCCTCTTTCATGAGGCGAGATGAAGGCTTCATGACCTCCCTTCTTTAAGGGGAGCTATTGACGAATACACAATTGGCCTTCTTGGCCACCCAGGCACACTTCTAGCTCATGTTCAGCCGACTGCTGACCAGCACCCCGAGGTCCTTTTCTGCTGGGCAGCTCTCCAGCGACTCCTCCCCAAGCCTGCAGCGTTGCATGGGGTTGTTGTGACCCAAGTGCAGGACCTGGCACTGAGCCTTGTTGAACCTCATACAGCTGGCCTCAGTCCATCGATTCAGTCTGTCCAGATCCCCCTGCAGAGCCTTCCTACCCTTGCACAGATCAACACACCTGCCCAACTTGGTGTCATCTGCAAACTTACTGAGGGTGCACTTGATCCCCTTGTCCACATCATTGATAAAGATATTAAACAGAACTGGTCCCAATACTGAGCCCTGGGAACACCACTTGTGACTGGCTGCCAAATGGATTTAACTCCATTCACCACAACTCTTCAGGCCTCGTCATTCAGAGAGTTTTTTTTATCCAGAGAAGAGTACACCCATCCAAGCCATGAGCAGCCATGTAGCACTATGAGGGGAAAAAAGAACAACCAAAACAGATTCCAGCATTAAAAACCCTCTTGTATTCCACCACAACTTCAAATTTTTGTTTTAGATTCATTCCTGTAATGCCAGTACTCTCTGCACTGTCTTGCTTGGGAACACTGGAAAAAGCTGTACCAACATTAACAATAACATTTCTTCTCTTCAGCCTACTCCCCTACTAGTTTCATTTGCTTCTTCCCCTCAAATAAAACAGTGGCTGCACAATATACCACGTGCAACAGAATAAAAACTTGTGTATTGCACTTTCTCAGGGCTCAAAAGCAGTAAGGGGAGACAAAGTTATCTCCAATTTTCTCTAACCTTATTTCTAACCAACTTCACATATCACACAGGCGAGTCTTTCTTTATTACTTCTTTATTACTCTGCTTATAGACAGTCTACAAACAGTGTTTTTAGGGGTCATACTGCCAACAACTTGCTGCAAACCTTCAATAACAAACAAGATCTGGGTAAGTGAATCACATTTCAGTGACATTACAAGTCCAAAGGTAGTTCTGTCCTGGACTGTGATGACAGGCATTCTCTGCTGAGCGGGAACACTCAAGCTAGAAATGTTTCTGGCGGATGTAGAAACTTAAATGGTCACTAATTGCCCACTCTTTTTTTTTTTTTTTTTTTTTT